>JAABUQ010004450.1_pt1 | contig 23920 bp, 22 predicted proteins | sample 5560001 | NCBI WGS metagenome assembly JAABUQ01 (sample SAMN10711888, study PRJNA513371) | rock metagenome | isolation source: Antarctica rocks | place: Antarctica: Victoria Land, Finger Mt nord | collected 2015-12-18
CCCCAGACCATCGTCAACGGGCGCCCCACCCGGTGGCATCCGTGGAAACGCTACCCCCTGCTCGCCGGCCAGCATCAGGCGCGGCAAGTTGGTGGTCACTAGCCACGCAAGAACTCGCCGCACACCCCTGCCGCTTGCGGAGCTGTTCGCGGCGGCCTGACCGCTCCTGGTACACTCGTTGCCGCACACCGCACGGTGTTGCGTCGACGCGGAACACGCGCAAGAATTTTTGATCTAATCCAGCCAGAAGAGCCGGCCGCACCCGGCTCCTGCCGCAACGTGTCCGCTCGGCGGGCCTGTCGAAGGGGGGAAGCTTCGACGGGCGCCCGAGGGGGAAGGGTCAGGAGCCGCCATAGCACGTCTCGCCAGGGAGAAGCTCGGGTGTCGGTAACAGCCGCCCCGGCACGTCAACACCCGGTCCGCGGGCATCGGCCGAGGTTGCGCGTCGCCGTGAGCGTTGGCCACCCAACCCTGGGTCCCGCGGGCCCCCGCCGCTACGCCAACGCGCTGGTGGGCGCGCTGTCCCAGCGCCGCTCGGACGTCGAGGTCGACGTCGTGCCGCTGGTCACGCCCGTCCACGGGGCCGCCGCGCGCCGTGCCTGGGACCTGCTCGGCGCTCCCCTTGCTGCGCGCCGGGTGGGAGCGGACCTCCTGCACTGTCTGGGCATCTACCCGCCGCTGCCGCTGCCTGGCGGCATCCCGGCCGTGCTGACCGTCCACGACCTGGCGGTTCGGTGGGTACCGCGCACCTTCCCGCCCCTGAACCGGACGCTCGGCTGGTCCCTGTGGAGATGCCTGGCGCGGCGCGCCGACGCCTTCGTCGCCGTGTCGGCCAGCACCGGCCGCGATCTGGTCGATCTCCTGGGTGTCGAACCCGGGCGCGTTCACGTGGTCCCGCACGGGGTGTCCCCGGCGTTCCACCCGCGGCCGCGCGACGAGGTCGCCGCCACCCGCCAGAAGTACGCTCTGGTCGAAAGGTACTTCCTGGCCGTTGGCACAGTGGAGCCGCGCAAGAACCTGGTGGGCGTCGTCGCGGCGCTCGACCCCGTCCGCCGGACCCGCCCAGAGGTCGGCCTGGCGATTGTCGGCGCGCCTGGCTGGGGGACGCGGCCGCTCGTCGACCGGCTGCGGTCAGGGGCGGCCAGCTCGGGCGCGCGGTACCTGGGCCGGGTGCCGGACGCGGATCTGGCCGCCCTGTACTCGGGGGCGCTGGCGCTGGTGTACCCGTCGCTGTTCGAGGGCTTCGGCCTGCCCGTGCTGGAGGCGATGGCCTGCGGCTGTCCGGTGGTGACCTCGGCGCGCGGCGGCCTGGCGGAGCTGGCGCGGGACGCGGCCGTGTGCGTCGATCCCCTCGCCGTCGCCGACATCGCCGCCGCCATGGCGCGCATCGCCGACGACGCGGTGCTGCGCCGGCAGCTCCGCCGTTGCGGCCGCGACCGGGCGGCGCGGTACACGTGGCAAAGCGCCGCGGACGGGACGCTGGCGGTCTACCGGCAGGCAGCCGCCATGGCGTTGGCTGGGGGGCGGCGATGACCGCGGCGGCTGCCGCCGCGGCATCGCTCGTTTCGACACCCCCCGTGACGACACCCCCCCTGCCTGCGCCGATCGTCTTCATGGGCCTGCTCGGCTGGGACAGCCACAACGCCGAGGAGCTCCAGCTCGTCTGCCAGATGGCCCGCCGCGGCCACCCGGTCGTGTACCTGGCGCCGCTGGGCGTGCGCGACCCGGGCCCGCGCGGGCTCGGCGACGGACTCCGCCGCCTGCGCCGCCGCGCCCCCCGGCGCCGCCTGCCTCCAGGCGTCCATCCGGCCGCACTGGCCGTCTTGCCAGGCCGCACCTTCGGCCCCATTGCCCAGCTCAACCAGCGCCTCGTGCGCTGGCGCCTCGCTGCCGTGCTCCGCTCGGCGGCGGTCGCGCGACCAATCCTGTGGCTGCGGCTGCCCACGCCCGAGCTCGTCGACGGCATCGACGCCTTGCGTCCCCGCGCTGTCGTCTACGAGCGCATCGACGACTACGCCGCCTACCCGCAGTACGCCGCCGCCGACCGCGACCGCTTGCGGCGCTACGAGGAGCGGCTGGTGGCCCGAGCCGACCTGGTCATCACACTGACGGCGACCGTCGCGGAGCGCCTGCCGCCGCGGGCCAGCCCGTCGTGCCGCACGTGCGTCGTCCCCCTGGGGGTCGATCTCGACAGCTTCGGGCGCCCGCCCGGACCCGTCCCGCCCGACCTCGCCCGCCTGCCACGCCCCCGCCTCGGCGTGGTCGCCGGACTCGACGAGCGCGTCGACCTCGACCTCCTCGCTCACCTGGCCGCCGCCGAGCCCGGCTGGTCAGTCGTGCTCGTCGGCCCGGCGCCAGCCCTCCGCGGGGACCGACCCCCTCCCCCCGTGCCGCCCAACGTGCATCTGCTCGGGCGGAAGCCGTACGAGCTCGTCCCCGAGTACCTCGCCGGGCTGGACGTGTGCCTCATCCCGTACCGACGTACCCGCTGGACGGAGGGCTGCTTCCCCGCCAAGCTCCTCGAATATCTGGCCAGTGGTCGACCTGTCGTCGCGACCGACCTGCCAGCTCTCGCTCCCTACGCGACGGTCGTCGACCTGGCGCCCGACGCGGCCAGCTTCCTGGCTGCTTGCCGACGTGCCGTTCTGGACGCGGACCCCACCCGGGTGGCGCGACGGCGCGCCGTCGCCGCCGCCGGGTCACTCCACGCTCGCTGTGCCACCCTCGATGAGCTCCTCGGTTCTCTCCCCGCCTAGCCGGCCGCGAACGGTCCGGCCGCTTCCCCGGCGCAGGCCGCTGGCCGTCGCCGCCGTCGTCGTGGTCGCCGCGCTCCTGTTCCCCGTCGCCAGTGCCCTGGGCTTCTTTGGACCCCGCCTGTACCTCATCGTGAGCCAGGACCCGGCTGAGCTGCGCCCTTATGGCGGGTACATCGGCGCGTACGGGCTCGTCGAGATCTCCTTCGGGCGGGTGGCCCGGCTCCACTACGGCGACTCGAAGAGCCTGGACGGCGTGTACCAGGAGCGGCTGGCGCGGGGCGAGATCGATACCTCAACGCCCACGGAGCTGACGCATCTGTACGCCCCAGGCCTGTCGCCCGATTTCCCGACCACTGCCCGCGTCATGGCGGACGCCTACGGCACGATGACCGACGATTGGCCAGACGGCGTCGTCGCCCTGGACCCCACCATCGCCAGCGCGCTCCTCGGTATCGTCGGCCCGCTCGACGTGCCGGGCGAGCCCGAGACAGTCACCGAGGCCAACCTGGTGCCACTGGTCCTGAAGCACACGCAGGACTTCGCGGCCGAGAACGGCGACCGGAAGCAGTTCGTGTACGACCTTGGGCTGGAGCTCGTGGGCCGCATCCGCGCCCTGCCGCCCACCGCGTGGCCCGCGCTCGTCGGCGCTCTCGCCAGGGGCGCGGACGAGCGCCACCTCCAGGTCGCCCTGGACGACCCGCTGCTCCAGCGCCTCATCCACGACCGCGGCTGGGATGGCGCGTACCCGCCGCCTGCCGACGACTTCGTCGCCGTCGTCGACACCAACGTTGGCTACAACAAGGCGAACCTGGTCACGCTCCAGGAGCTCGACTACTCCGTTGCGCTCGGGCCGGCCGGCGCCGCCGACGCCACGCTGACGGTGACCTACACGAACCAGGGCACCGGCGGCCTGGGCTTCCCGACGGTGGACATGCCGTACCTCCACGAGGCGGTCTACGACGCCGACGTCCAGGTGTACGTGCCCCTGGGGTCGCGGCCGTCGCCGGGGACACGCGGGCGCGGGGACGACCTCCAGCTGCAACGGGCCGTACTCCAGGACCACGTCGTCGTCCCACCCGGTGCCCGGCAGGCCAGCACTTTCCAGTACCGCGTCCCTGTTCCGACCCCTGACGCGGGCCGCCTCCGGTACGGCCTCCTGGTGCGGAAGCAGGCGGGGACTGACGGGGTGCCCGTGGCCCTGCACGTGACTGGCCCAGACGGTTGGCGCGCCCTGGACACGGGGCAGCGGGAGTGGCAGGCCCGCGCCCAGCTCTCGGTCGACCAGCGCTTCTCCGTGACCTTCGAGCGGGTGGGCGGCTGACATCTCGGGCCCATGCGCATCCTCTTCATCACGCCCGAGCTTCCCAACCGGCTGCACCGTATCCGCGCGCTCACCTTGCTGCGCGGCCTGGCCCGGCGGCACGAGATCGACCTGGTCTCGCTGGCGCACCAGCCGCCGCCGCCGGCGACGGTGGCCGAGCTCCAGCTTCTGTGCCGCCGCGTCGACTGGGTCCTCCAGCCCCGCTGGCGCTCGCTGGTCTCGGCGACACGGGGGTTGCTGAGCGCCGCGCCCCTGGAGGCATGCTACGAGCGGTCGCCCGGATTGGCCCGCCTGGTCACGCGGCGCCTGGCCGAACGCTCATACGACCTCGTCTACGTCAAGCGGCTGCGGATGGCCCAGTACGCGCCCATCGGCCTGCCGCGCGTGCTCGACCTCACCGACTCGATGGCGCGGTTCTACGACCTGGGGTGGCGGCGCGCTCCGTGGCCGGCGAAGGCGCTTTTCCTGGAGGAGTGGCTGAAGCACCGCGCCTACGAGCCGCGGCAGGCCGCGCGGTTCGCGCGCTGCCTGGTGGCATCGCCGGTCGACGCGGCCTATCTGCGCCGCGCGTTCGGGCTGGACAACGTGGTGGTCGTTCCCAACGCGGTAGACACGGAGTACTTTTGCCCTCGGAGCGCAGCCGAGCCGGCAGGCGCCGAGACGTTCGTCCTGAGTGGGCTCATGGACAAGCTGGTCAACGTGGACGCGGCCCAGTACGCCTGCTCGACGATCTGGCCACGGGTGCGCCAGCGTCTGCCTACGGCGCGACTGCGGCTCGTGGGGCCGAAGCCCAGCCGCGCCGTGCGGGCGCTGGACGGCCGAGACGAGGTGCGCGTGGTGGGCTTCGTGCCGGACGTGCGGGACGAGATCGCGAGCGCGACGGCCGTGCTCGTGCCGCTGCGCGTCGGCACCGGCACCAAGAACAAGGTGCTGCAGGCGCTGGCGATGGCGCGCCCAGTGGTGACGACCAGCGTGGGCAACGAAGGGCTGGACGCGGTGCATGGCGAGCACCTGCTGGTCGCCGACGAGGCGGAAGACTTCGCGGACGGGGTCGTGGCCCTGAGCCAGGCGCCCGCCCGGCGGCGGGCGCTCGGCGAGGCTGGGCGTGCCTGGGTGACCGAGCGCTACGGGGTGGACAGTGTGACAGCGCGCCTCGAGCGGGTGCTGGAACAGGTGGCCGCGGGGTGACTGGGCTCATTGCCAAGGTCGGGGTCAAGGTTACCGCGGTGGTCTGCACGCGCGATCGGCCCACGCTGCTGGCTGGCTGTTTGCCCTCCCTGGTCGCCTGTACCTACCGGCCCCGCGAGGTGGTGGTCGTCGACCAGAGCGCCGACCAGCGAACCCGCGACGTCGTCCGCCCGTGGCAAGCCGTCACGCCCGACCTCGTGTACGTGCCGACCGACACCCGCGGCGTCTCGGCCGCGCGGAACCTCGCCTGCGCCCACGCCTCCGGCGAGGTTGTCGCCTTCACCGACGACGATTGCGTCGTGGAGCCCGGCTGGCTGGACGCCATCGTGGCCGAGCTTCATGCCGAGCCACGGCCGGCGGCCGTCTGTGGACGGGCCCTGCCCCTGGTCGAGGCGCCGCTCGTCGCCGACCCCGTCAGCGTGCGGACCGGGCTCGGGCGCCAGCTGTTCGAGCGGCCGTGCAGCCCGTGGCGCGTCGGGACGGGCAACAACATGGCCTTCGCTAGAGCCGCCCTGGTCGCGGTTGGCGCGTTCGACGAGCAGCTCGGCCCGGGCGCGCGGTTCAAGAACGGCGAGGAGAGCGACCTCTTCTACCGCCTGCTGCGCCGCGGCTACCCGGTCCTCTACAGCCCGGCGCCCACCGTGTACCACCGCCAGTGGCGCAGCCCGAGCCAGCAGATTGCCCTGGCGCGCAACTACGGCATCGGGATCGGCGCCTTCGCCGCCAAGCACATCGGGACCGGCGACCCGCTGCCGCTGCGTACGCTGGGCGGCTGGGTGGTGGCCACGGCGCTCGACCTGGCGCGCCGGCTCCGGCGGCGGGATTGGGCGGGCGCCCAGTCCTCGGCCAACCTTCTGGTCGGCATGGCGGTTGGCGTGGGCCAGATGGCCCGCGGGCCAGGAGGGACGGCGTGGCCGCGTCGGTGATCGTGTGCACCCGCGGGCGGCCGTTCCTGCTCGGCAGGTGCCTCGCCTCGGTCGCAGGCCAGCCCGGGCTGGCCGAGCTCATCGTCGTTGCCAATGGGCCGGCGGACGCGGCCACCCTCGGCGTTGCCAGCGAGGTCGGGGCCCGGACCGTGGCCGAGCCCCGCCCCGGCTCGGGGCCAGCGCGCAACCGCGGCCTGCGGGTGGCGCGCACGGACCTGGTGGCGTACCTGGACGACGACTGCAAGGCCGAACCCGGCTGGCTCCCCGCCCTCCTCGCGCCCTTCGCCGAGCCCGAGGTGCACGCCGTCGCCGGCCAGGTGCTGCCGACCGAGCTGGCTACCCCCGCCCAGCGGCTGTTCGACAGCTACTTCCCGTACTCCAAGGGCGCCACGCGCCGCGCCTTCGGGCAGAGCTCGCGGCACTACCCCTTCCCGCTGAACGCCAACGAGATGGGCACGGGCGCCACGATGGCCTTCCGCGCCGACACCGTCAGACGCCTCGGCGGCTTCGTGGACGCGCTGTCGGCGGGCGGGCCGGCCCGCGGCGGCGAAGACCTGCACCTGTTCTACGCGGTGCTCCGGGCCGGCTACCGCCTCGTCTACGAGCCGTCCGCCCGCGTCCATCACCGGCACCCGGCCACGCCGGCCGAGCTCGACCGCGTGTTCTTCGACTACGGCGTCGGCCACTTCGCCTACCTGACCCACTGCCTCGTAGCCGGGCACGACCTCCGCGCTGCCCGCCGGGCGGCGGCCATCCTGTTCTTCTACGCCCGCCGCCTGGTGGCCGGGGGGAGCGCCGACCTGCCACGGCGCTATCTGCTGCGCCACCTCGCCGGCAGCTGCCTCGGGCCGCTGCTGTACCTCGCCGCCCGGCGCGCGTATGCCTGAGATGCTCGTCCGACGATCGCTGGCGACGGCGCCGTCGCCGGCGGCCGACAGGGTGGCCGACGCCCTCGCGCGCAGCCTGGGTGAGCGCGTCGAGCTGGCGCTGGCGGAGCGGCGCGTCGGCTGCGACCTCTACCGGGCGCGGACTAGCGGCAGTGGTAATTCTATCCACTCTACCCCCACCCCGCTGATCGTGAAAGTGGGGCCGGTGGCCTGGCTGGCGCACGAGGCGGACTGCCTGCGGCGCGCGGCCCTCCTGGTCGGCGCGCTGGCGCCGCGACTGGTCGGCTTCGCCGCGTGCGGCGATGGCCGCGCCGCGTTGGCCATGGAGCGCGTGCCGGGCGACCACGTCGCGCCGGGGACACTCGCCCGCGGAGCCTGGCGCACCCTGCTGGCGGGCCTGGTTCGTCTCCATGGCCAGGGGCCTGACAGACTTGCCTCGTGCTGGCCGCTGGCCGAGGACGCCCTGCCCCTGGGTGGCGCGCCGCCCTGCGCCGTGAGCATGGTCGGGCTGCGCCCCCTGCTTGTGGCCGAAGTGCAGGGAGTCCCGAGTCTCGATGCCGCCGCCGCGCTGGAGCTGTTCGACTCTCTCCTGGGCGAGGTCCAGGCCGCGCGCCGCCTGTTCGCCCGGGCGCCCCGCTACGTGCACGCCGACCTGTGGCCGGAGAACGTCCTGGTCCACGGGGCCTGCTGCGTCCTGGTCGACTGGGCCTGGCTCACCGCCGCCGACTACGCGCTGGACCTGGCCAATCTCAAGCTGCTCCTGGACTGGGTCTGGCCAGCCTGGCGGGCGCATCTTGCCTTCGAGCGCGTGCTGAGCCTCTATGCGCTCCGCTTTGGCGACACCAGCCTGCCCGAGCGTATGCGGGTCTACCTGCCACTGGTGTCGCTCGTCCACCTGGTCCAGTTTGGTCGCGGCGGCCACGCCGACCCGGCCAACAGGGCCGCTATGCGCGCCTGTCTGGCGACGGCGCGGCGCGACCGCCAGCTGTGGGCCCTGGCCCACCCGTGGCAGCGCGCCGCCTACGCCCTGCGCCACCGCCGGCCGAGCGAGTACGCCGCGGACGGGACCCGTGACGGGGACTGAGGTGTGACGACGGACGCCGAGCGCCGGCTGGCGGCCAGCGCCCTGAGCCAGGCCGGCTCCACCGCGCTCGGGCTCGCGGGTGGCGTTGGGCTCTCCATCCTCGTCGCCCGCGCGCTCGGGCCAGACGAGATGGGCGGCTACGCGCTGGCCCTGATGATCGTCACCGCCCTGGAGGCGGTCGCCGGCTTCGGGCTGGCGCGGACGGCTGTCCGGTTCATCGCTGGGCAGGCCGGCACCCCCGAGGCGGCGGGTGTGCTGCGCTGGCTGCTGGCCCGGCGGCTGGTTGCCGCAGCCGTCGCCACCGTGGCGCTGGTCGCGGCTGCCCCGCTCTTTGGCGCCCTGTTCCACGACGACAGGCTGCCACCGCTCCTGGTCGCCGGATCGCTGGTCCTGCTGGCCAATCTCCCGGCGAGCGTGCTGGAATCGGCGCTCGAAGGCCTCTCCCGCTTCGACCTGCTGGCCAGGGTCGCCCTCGGGGGGACGCTCCTGTACGGCGGGACCACCCTCCTGGCGCTGGCGCTCGCGGGCAGCGCGCTCGCCGTCCTGGCCGCCCAGGCGGTCTCCGGCCTCGCCATCCTGGGGCTGCTTGCCCTGTCCGCGCGCCGCGCTGGCGCCCTGTCCCAGCGCGCGCCAGCCCCGGACGCCGCCGCCTCCCGGCGCCTGCTGCGCTTCGCCCGCCAGGGCTACCTGCTCAGCTTGCTCAGCTTCGTGGTGCACGACCGCGTGGAGGTGCTCGTCCTGGGCGCATTCTCCACCCAGCAGCAGGTCGCGTTCTACACGGTGGCTCTCAGCGCCGCCGAGGCGGCCATGCGCCTGGGACCCCTCATCGTGGCGACCGTCTTCTTTCCGCTGCTGGCGGCCGATTGGACGCGCGCCGACCGGCCGGCGCTGGCCGCCCGCTACGGCCAGTGCGTGCGGTACGTGGCGCTCACGACCATGCCGCTCGCGCTCGTCGGCGGCGTCGTCGCCGAGGCCGGGGTGGCTCTGGTGTTCGGCCCGTCGTACGGGCCCATGGTGCCGGTCCTGCGCCTCAGCCTCCTCGGCGCCGCGGCCGCGGCCCTGGCCGAGCCGCCCGCCGCCGTGCTCGCCGCCGCCGAGCGCCAGGATTGGCTCCTGCGTGTGCGCGGCCCGCTCGCCGTGAGCGCCCTGGCGCTGGACGTCGCCCTCGTGCCCGCCCTCGGCGCGGTCGGCGCCGCGTGCGCCAACGTCGCCGTCGCTGGCGTCGATCTGGTGGCCGTCGGCCTCCTGACCCGGCGCCTGGGTGCGGCTACGCCAGTCCTCGGTCTTGGGATTCCGCTGCTCGCCGGCGGGTTGGCGGCGGTCGCTGCCGCCCCGACTCTGGGCGACCGAACCGATGCCCCCCGTCTCATCCTCGCCCTGCTCGTTGGAGGAGCCGTGTACGTCACCACGTTAGTTGCCGCCCGCTTCTTCACGCCCGAAGACGCCGCCATCGTCGCGCCTCTCGTCCGTCGCTTTCGGGGCGCGCCGGCCATCGTCCCGTAGCCCGTGAGCCGTAATCCCCATGGACAAGCAGAAGCGACGCGAGCTCGAGAGCGAGTACGTCCAGCCGGACCACTGGAACTACAAGTCGGACCCGTACGAGCTGCGCAAGTACGACCAGACTCTGGCGCTCATCGGAGGCCAACGCTACGCCAGGGCTCTCGAGATCGGCTGTAGCGAGGGCGTGTTCACCCGTCGTCTGGCATCGGTGGCCGACGACGTCCTGGGCCTCGACATCGTTCCGGTCGCTCTCGAGCGGGCCCGTGCTGAGTGCGCCGGGCTCGACAACGTGCGGTTCCGCCTGTTCGACCTCGACGCCGATACGCTGGACGAGCAGTTCGATCTGATCTCCTGCGCCGAGATCCTCTACTACATCCGCTGGACGCACCTGCGGCCGGTGGCGCGCAAGATAGTGCGCTGGCTGCGCCCCGGCGGGTACCTCGTGGCCGTGCACGCTCTGGACGAGCACGTGGCGGGCTGGGGCTATGGCCCCAAAGGCGCCGAGGCGACCCACCGGCTGTTCGAGCGGCCCGGGCTGGCGCGCCTTCGCGACCAGCGCGAAGACGGCTACATGCTGACCCTGTTCCGCAAGACCGGACAGACACCCGGCTCGCCATGGGCCGATCTCGTCGAGGACCTGTGCGGCCAGAACTACCCGGCGCTCGCCGGCGGCGCCCTGCGCCGGGCACGCGGCTGGTGGCGCCGGCCAGCCGCCGAGCAGGGAGTCTCCTGATGGTGGCCAGCGCGAGCGTGCCGCGCGTCTCGGTGGTCATCCCGTCGTTCAACCGACGCGATCCGCTCCTGGGAACTCTCGACGCTCTGGCCGGCCAGACCTACCCGAGGGACCGCTTCGACGTGGTCGTCTCGCTGGACGGCTCGACCGACGGCTCCCGCGAGGCGCTCCAGCAGCGCCGCGGCGCGTGGGGCGACCGTCTGCGGGTGCTGTGGCAGCCGAACCAGGGCGCAGGCCGCGCGCGCAACCGTGGCGCCGAGCTCGCGGACGGCGAGATCCTGCTCTTCCTCGACGACGACATCCTGGCCGCGCCCGACCTGGTCGCCGCCCACGCCCGCGCCCACCGCCAGCGTGCGTCCGACGTCGTCCTCGGTCGCCTCCTGCTTGTCCCCCAGGCGCGCGCCGGTACGGGAGTGGTGGTGCGCTGGGAGCAGGAGTGGTACGACCGCCACTTCGTCGAGATGGGCCAGCCGGGCTACCTCTTCGCCTGCTGGGACTTTTTCGCCGGCAACGTCTCCCTGACGCGCCAGGCGTTCTGGGACGTGGGCGGTTTCGACGAGACGTTCACGAACTACGGCTGCGAGGATTGGGAGCTGGGCCTGCGGCTGCTCAAGGCTGGCTGCCAGTTCTCGTACTGCGCGGAGGCTGTTGGCGAGCACCGCTACGGGGTCGACTTCGCTGGCTACCAGCACCACGCGTACTGGGACGGGCGCTCCGAGGTCCGGTTCGCCCGCAAGTACCCGGAGATCAAGGCGGCGCTCCAGCTCGGGCCGTACTACCAGGGCTCGCTGCGGCGCCGCCTGGTGCGGCGCGCCTTCCGGTCGGTGCCGGCGATGTGGCCAGCGACCATCGCCGCCGCGGCGCGCCTCTACGGCTGGGCCGAGGGCGCCGGGCGGCCGCGCCTGGCGGCGCGGCTGCTGCGGCTGGTGTGGGGCTACCGCTACTGGCGCGGGCTGTGCGACGAGCTCGGTGGCCCGGGCGCTGCCGACGGCTTCGTCGGCTTCCGCGTGCCCATCCTGCTCTACCACCGCGTGACGGACGCGCCTCACCCGGCGCTGGCCGAGTACGCCGTCTCGCCCGCCACGTTCCGCCGCCAGCTCTCCTGGCTGCGCGCGTCCGGCCACCACGTTGTCTCGCTGTCACAGGTCTACGACGCCTACCGTGGCGCCGCCCCCCTGCCACCGCGACCGGTCGTCGTGACCTTCGACGACGGCTACCAGGACGCGGCTGCTGGCCTGGCCATCATGCGCCAGTTCGGCTACCCCGCCACCCTCTTCGTCGTGGCTGACCGGGTTGGCGGCTGGAACGACTGGGATGCGGACGTCGGGCCGCCGGCAACACCTCTGCTCGGTTGGGAGGCGCTGCGCGAGCTCGCCGCCGCGGGCACGGAGATCGGCGGCCACTCCGCCACGCACCCGCGGCTGCCACGCCTCTCGGACCGCGAGCTCGACGTGGAGCTCCGCTCCTCGCGCGCCCAGATCGAGCAGCGGCTGGGCCGGGCCGTGCGCTGGTTCGCCTACCCCCACGGCGAGTACGACCCGCGGGTCCGCCAGGCCACCCAGGCCGCCGGCTACCAGGCGGCCTTTACCATCGAGGGCGGCCTGACGGCGGCCTGCGACGACCTGCTCCAGCTTCCCCGTATCCCGCTCGACGAGCGGGACGGCGTCGTCGGCCTTGCCTGCAAGCTCGCCACCGGCGACGATTGGTGGACAGCCGTCAAGCGGCGCGTCCCGCTGCCGGTGAAGCGGGCAGCCTGGCGCGCTCAGCTCGCGTAGTCTGTATTACTCGTGGATCAGCACGAGGCCGCTCATGGTGAGCTCGTCGCCGACGACCTGGTCGCCAATGAGCGCGCCGCCCGCCGCTGCCTCTGGCTGGGCCAGCTGGAGCAGGCGCGGCTGTATCTGCTGGCCCTGTCGCGCGAGTACCTGCGGCGCGTCTACGCCGGCACCTTCCGCCCCGACGAGACCGTCGCGGCGCTCGCGGCGGCGCTTCTGGCTCGCGGCCCAGCGGGGGTGCAGGCCCTCGTCCCCGCCCTGGAGGCGTGCCTGGACCTCTACGGAGACGCGGGCCGGCTCGGGCTCGTGGCCCAGTTCGCGGCCGTTGCCCAGGCGTACCCGTCCTCGGACGACGCGCCGTCCCCCGCCCTGCCCCCAGCGGAGGCCGCCGTCTCCCAGGCGCTCCAGGCTATCGAGCGGCGTGACGGGGCAGCGCTCGCGGCGGCGCTGCGGGCGCTCGCGCGGCTTCGGCTTCTTCGGCTCAATGGAGCAGCGGCCCCAGGGGATGACCCGGGGGCGGGGGTGGACCTGCCACTCGGCGCGTTGGCGCAGCTGGCGCTGCACCTGGGCTGCCCCCTCCCGGACCTGGACCTGGATCTGGATAAAGCTCTCCTGGGTACCGTGCCGCCAGCTCTGGTCCACACGGCGCCGGCCTGGTGACCGAGGAGAGAGGGAGAGCAGATGCCTACCTGGCTGACGCGCCGCCGTCCGCGGCCTGGAGGTTCGGCGTGCCCGGCTCGACCAGCCCATCGCCCGGCAGGTAGCGCCAGGCCGACGGCGGCCAGTAGGTGACCCAGGCCTGGCCAACCAGCGCGCTGGCCGGCACCACCCAGCCGGTGTGGGAGTCGAAGGAGATGGGCCGGTTGTCGCCCAGGACGAAGTAGCTGTCCGCCGGGACGACCAGTGGCTGGCTATCGACCGGGTAGGTGTAGTTGGCGCGGAAGTGGATCTCCGGCTCGACGACCGGCTGATCGTTCACCAGCACCTGGCCGTTGCGGACGAGCACCCTGTCGCCAGGGAGGCCGATGACGCGCTTGATGAAGTCCGTGTCCGGCTCGGGCGGGGCGTGGAACACGACGACGTCGCCCCGCCGCGGACCGCCGAACAGGTACTTGACGGAGCCCTGCGCCGTGGTCGGCAGCAGGCGAGCTAGAACTAGCGGCGTGTCCTCCACGTGGAAGTAGGCCGCCTTGTTGATGATGAGCACCTGCCCCGCCTGGAAGTTCGGCTCCATGCTCGTCCCGTCGATGCGGAAGTTCTGGACGATGGCGCGAGCGCCGAGCACGAGCGCCGCGGTCACGGCCACGCCCTGCGCGACTTCCACGCCGAGCGCCCGCGACAGCCCGCGGGGGCGGATCCGCCACCAGGGCTGCGCGCCCGGGGATTGCTGGCGACCGTCCGGCCGCGCCGGAGGGGCGCTGGCCGCCGGGGGCGCGTCCGGTCCGGTGGGCGGGGGGCGGCGCCGGTCGGCCGCGGGCTCGAGGACGACGAGGCCGTAGTCCACCAGGCGCAGAAGCTCTTTGACCGACCGCGCCAGGCCGCGCCGATCGACGATCTCTTGTACCGTGCGGCGCCCGTCGACCTGCAGCAGGACGGCCAGGCTGGCCCGCGTGAGCACGACCTCCGTCTCGGCATCGTCGTCCGCGGCCTCCACCATCCTCGGCACGGAGTTTGGCGCCAGGGCCGCCCCCACCCTGCCCGAGCGCATTTTGCCGAGCCCCTCGATGCGCGCCAGGAGATCGGTCGGGCGCATCTCCAGGTTGCGCTGGCTGGGGGGCGCGCCCGACGCGAACGCGAAGTCGCCATCGGAGAGCGCCAGGACGATGAACTCGAGCGCGTCGGGGCCGCGCTCGCTGTCGGCGTCGGCCGCGGTGACGACGCCTCCCTCGAAGCCGAGCTGGGCAGCCCACTGGTGGCGCGAGATGCGCAGTGTGCCCGTCTTGGCCAGGCTGGCCAGGAACTGGACGAGGGGCGCCAGGCCGACGACCTCAAGCGACCCGGACAGCTCGCTCACAAACGCGTGTTCCTCTCGAACAGCAGCGGCCACGGCTAATTCTCGGCTAATTGAAGCTCCGCTTGAACCCGCTCCGGCGCTCCAATTGTGCCTGGCCGGTGGCCCGCGGTGTGGAAAACGTCGGCGCCGGCCGGGCGCTATAGGGACTATACCGTCAGCCGGAGATGGCCGGGATTGGGCCGCACCAATTCTCAACGAACTTTCAACCCCAGATGGCTCTACGTGAGCGGTGCCGCGGGTACATTGGGCAGGACGGAACTCCGAGGCCGCGGCGGTCCGTCTGTTTTGGGAGTGGATCACGAGCTGCTGGCCCGCACGGCACCGGGCCAGGCCAGCATCGGTGTGCGCTCACGAGACCCAGAGCGGTAGTCGTCCATGTGGAGATGAGGATTGACGGGAGAGCGGGGCACCGCGTCGTGCGCGCAGCGCCAGAGTGACCTTCTAGGCCTGGCCACCGCCATTGACGGAAGCGACGACCGGCAGTCTCGGGCGATCCGTGGCCCACCTTCTAGATGGGCGTTGGCCCAGGCCGCTGGCCTCGCTGACGGTCAGGAGCCAAACGGTCGCGGCATGAGTGCCGATGCGGGGCATCGGACGGGACGGAACGGGGTACAGGACAGCGTGGCAGCCCAGGACGCCACACCACGAGGGCAGAGGACGTAGACAGCAATGCTTAGTTTCAAGGGCAAGCTCGCGCCCGGAATCGCCGCGGGACTGAGTTCCGTGGCGCTGGTGGGCGCGCTGATTCTTCCGGCGACAGTCATGGGGCAGCCGATCACGGTGCACAAGGACTGCAGCGCCAGCTACGACTACGCCAACGCGGCGTGCCAGGCGGCCCTGCAGGCGGCGGTGCCGATCGCTGCCCAGTCGTCCGACCCGATGGCCAGCAGCAGCGACAGCTCGTCGAGCACGCAGGGCGCGGGCGTCGGGCAGCTTGGCCTGACCGCCAACGTCGCCACCTCGGACTCGCCGCTGACCCAGGGCCAGACCGCGACGCAGACCGGTGGCTCGCAGACCGGCTCCAACAGCAGCTCGCAGAATGCGACGGCTGGGGCGACGTCCTTCGCCGTCTCCGGCCCGGCCGTGGCCACGGGCCCGTCGGCCTCTCTGACGGTGAACGCGCCGCAGAGCTCGGATGCCAGCATCCGGGGCAACGCGAACGCGACGAACAACACCGGCGCCTCGTCCGCTAGCGGCACGATCAACGCCAACGGCGGCGCGGTCGGCGCCACGTCCAACCAGTCCGGTGGCAATGGCAACGGCCTGGCCGGGGCCATTGGCAGCACCAGCAGCACCGATAGCGGCAACGCGGGCTCGGTCGCGGGCTCGAGTGGCGGCAGTGGCGGCAACGCCAGCAACAACGGCGGTAATGGTGGCGGCGCCAGCTTCAACGGTGGCGATGGCGGCAACGCCAGCAACAACGGTGGCCGTGGTGGCGATGCCACACCGTTCACGAGCGGCGGCAACGCCAACGGGAACGTCGGCGTCGGCGGAGCCTCTAGCGGCAACGGCGGCAATGGTGGCGGCGCTAGCTTCAACGGTGGTGATGGCGGCAACGCCAGCAACAACGGTGGCGATGGCGGCGCTGGCGTCAGCGGTCTGAACGGCGGCAACAGCGCCGGCAGCCTCGCGGCCGCAATCGCGGCGTCCCTGTCCGAGGACATGGGCTTCAGCGGCGACAGCGATGCCTCCGCCAGCAGCGGCTCGGCGAGCAACAGCACCGGCTCCGGCGCGGGCAGCGGCGGCTCCGGCAACGGCAGCGGCACGGCCGGTAGCGGCAATGGCAGCGGCTCCGCTGGCAGCGGCTCGGGCATGGGCTCCGCTGGCAACGGCGGCGGCGCTGGCATGGGTGGCAACGCCGACGGGCCTGCCTACGGCGGCAACGGCAGCGGTACGGGCACCGGCGGCTCCGGCAGCGGCAGCGGCACGGGCGGCTCCGGTAATGGCAGCGGCAGCGCTGGCAGCGGCGGCTCCAGCATCGCGAGCTCCTCGGCGATGGGCTCCTCCACCACGACCGGTGGCGCTGTCACCGCGACTGGCGGCAGCGGCAACGGCCAGCTCAGCGGCACGGCGATAGCAGGCGGCGCCAACGGCGGCGCCTACAACGGCAACATCGCCGGCACCACCGGCCACAACAGCGCGAGCGCTCTCCAGGTTGGTGGCTCCTCTGCCAACATCCTGAACGCATCGGTCGCGCAGAGTGGCAACACGACCAACGCCACCAGTGGCAGCGCCACGAACAATGGCGCGGCCTCGGCGATGGCGAACCCGTCGGCTAGCCAGAGCAACTCCAACTCGTCGAACCAGACCCAGACGCCGGGTGTGGTTGGGTCGAACTCCACGAGCCAGACTGGCACCGCGGCTTCGATGCAGCGGGGCGACGCGTCCAACAGCGCCTCGTCCAGCCAGTCGAACAGCACGAGCCAGAGGGGCAACCACGACGCCACCGCGACGTCGGGTCGCCAGGCGGCGAACAACGGTCAGTAGTCGCAAGCGGGCGGCGCACGTAGCGCGTCCGTGAGGAAGGGCCGGCCTCCAGGTGTGAGGTCTGGGGGTCGGCCACTCCTTCTTCACGCGGCCCGGCACGAGCGACGCACGTACGCACCTACAGCTGTTCGTTCTTCCACCCCAGCCTCACCATGACACCTCGTACACAGACCCGTCTCGCCTGGGCGATAGCTCTGGCCTCCGTGGCGCTGTGGGTGACGAGCGTGCCGGCGACATTTGGTAGCGCGGCTGCCGGGTCCCTCGGGACGGTGGCGCAGCGATTGATCCAGACCCAGAGCACCGATCAGACAACCACGAACGAGGACGATGTACACGTGACGACCGGCGATGTAACTGCCCAGCAGGGGGCGCCCTGTCCGCCGCTCACGCCAGCGGCGGCGGAGAGTGCACCACCCGCGGACGCCACGAGCCCAGGCCTGACCGTGGGCCCGAGCTCGTCGAGCCCGACCGAGGCGGCCTTCCGCCTCTGCGGCACCGCCGATCCAGCAGCAGAACGCGCCATTGAAAGGCTTATTGCTGGCAGGAGCTTCAGCAGCGTGCTGAGAAGCCGCCCTGACGGGTGCGCCGACCTCACCATCACGATCGACCCACGGTCGGTCCCGAGCGCCGGCAGATCCAGCTCCAACGTTTCCGTCTCGATCGGGTCGGGACAGGCCCTCTCGGTCCAGATCGTGTCCGAGAGCGGCGCAACACGAGCCACGATCACATCCACAGCGAACCGATGAGCTTCAGGCAAGGGGATCACTCAATGGACACGAGACAAGGTGACGGGCGCCACAAGTCTGCGGCTCGACGCGTGATGGCGGTTCCGCTCCATCCGCGGGGCTCGAGCCCGGCACGGCGCTGGGCGCACCTTCTGGTCTCGCTGTTCGCGGCGAGCGCTATCGTCTTCGGGCCGCAGGCCTTCCCGAGCGCTCTCTCGGCGACGGCGCCGCAGACGGGCCAGACGCAGCAGACGAGCGCGGCGGCCACCACGGCGAAAAGCGCGCCGGCCGCCGCGTCGAACAGCGCGCCAGCCGCGGCGTCGAGTGGCTCGACTGGAGGCGCGAGCAGCCCACAGAAGAGCAGCGCGTCGAGCGACTCCGCCACGAAGTCCAACGACTCCTCCTCCTCGACAAAGACGCAAGGCGCCAGCGCGCCCAGCACCAGCGCCAACAGCTCCAACGGCTCCAGCTCCAACAGCGCGACGAGCACCAAGTCGGAGACCAAGAGCGCCGCGAACACGACAAGCAGCTCGTCGAGTACGTCGACGTCGAGCACCTCGACAACCTCGCAGAGTCAGCCGTCGTCCGCCGCCCCGGCGAGCACGACCACGACCGCGAAGGTGAGCCAGGACCACTCGACCACGAGCACGACCACGACGACGACCAACGCGTCGAGCACCCAGACAACCAGCGCGGCGGCGACGAGCCAGACGGCGTCCAAGAGTAACGACAAGGCAGGGAGCGGGAACGGCGGCTCCACGAGCCAGGCGACCGCGAGCGCGACGCAGGCCGCGGCGCCGAGCGGCACGCCGGTGCCAGGCGCCCAGGCCAGCCCCAGCACCCAGGCGACGACCACCCAGACCCAGGGCGCGCAAGCCAGCCCCAGCCCCAGTGCTAACGCTAGCGCTAGTGCGCAAGCTAGCCCGAGCGCCAGCGCCCAGGCGAGTCCGAGCGCCGCCGCCTCCGCCTCCCCGTCCGCCAGCCCGCAGGCTAGCCCTAGCCCTAGCCTCAGCGCCAGCGCGTCGGCTAGCCCTAGCCCCGGTGCGTCGGCCAGCCCGAGCCCCGGTGCGTCGGCCAGCCCAACCGGTGCCGCCTCGCCGGGCGCCTCGCCACAGGCGAGCGGCACCCCAGTGCCCTCGGCCTCGCCAACCGCCGCGACCTCCCCAACGACCGTCGCGGCCGCCGCGGATACCTCCGTCGCCACCCCAGCGACCACTGAGCCGGTCGCGGCCAGCACGCCAACCCCACTCACTAGCACTGGCACCGACGCCAGCTCGGGCACCACCGTCGGGAACGCGGGCCAGTCGCAGACCGTCCACGGCAACGTCCAGGTCAGCGGCGCCAGCGCGGGCGGCGGCAAGGGCCCGGTCTCGGCCCGGAACTCGAACGTCGTCGGCGTGGTCGACGCGGGCGGCGCAAGCTCGCAGTCCGGCGTCGCCGTGGTGCTCGCGCCCACAGCGGCTCCAGGCGCCTCCGCCGCTCCAACCAGCAGCAGCCTGGTGACCGCGGCGTCAGGCAACGCCGTGGCGCAAGGGGTCACCGCCCAGAACACGGTGAACAACGTCGGCGTCGGTGTCGTCGGTGTCGTCGGCGCCAACCAATCAACCGTCAGCGTCCAGTCGAACACCACTGTCGGCGTCCAGGACGTCGGCGCCGCCAACGCCAGATCAGGCGAGGCCTGGTCGGCCAGCGGCACCCCGGTACCCGCGGCCGTCGCCGGTAGCCCAGTGCCGGCCGGCGCGCCGGCCGTCAGCAGCGCCTCGACCGCGACGGGGTATGCGCCGCAGACGTCCCTCGCGAACACCCTCGAGTCGTCCCAGACTGTTGCCGGCGCGGCGGCCACGGCGGTGACTGTCGTCCAGAACCAACAGGCGACGATCAACACGCAGGCAGGCGCGGCCGCCTGGTCAGGTGCCGCCTGCGCCGCGCCGTGCGCTCAGCCGGCAGCCGGAGCCGGCGCGGCCGCGGCAACGCCGGGCAACGCCCAGGCCGCCACGGGCGCCGCGAATGCCCAGGGCCTCGTCGCCCAGAACACCGTCAACACGACAGCACAGGCCAACGTCCACGTCGGCGGCCAGAACTTCGCGCCGATCCAGGTCGTGATCGATGCCGTCACCTACATCTTCAACGGTGGCTCGGCCTCGGCTGCCTCGGGCACTGCCGTCGCTGGCAGCGGCGCCGGCGCGGCTCAGGCGAGCGGCGCGGCCGCTACCCCGGCCAGCAGCGGCGCCGCCGAGGCGACGGGCGCTCAGGTGACCAATAAGGTCGACCTGCGGTCGACCGCGTCGGTCCACGTGACCGGCAACAACTACAACCCGATCAACCTGATCCTCAATATGGCGGTTCAGCTCGTCAGCCAGGGTATGGGCGTGGCCCGCTCCGGCGACGCCCAGGCGGGTATGGGGGCCAACGGGGCCGGCGCCAACAGCGGCTCCGCGCACGCCACCGGTCTCCAGGTCCTGAACCTTGTCAACCTGTTCGCGACTGCCAACGTGGACGTCGACGGCAACAACTACGCCCCGATCTCCGTCTACATCAACTTCAACACGAATATTCAGAACGAGGGGCGCGCGGTCGCCGTCAGCGGCGCTGCGCACGCTGGGTCAGGAGCTGGGACAGGCAGCGGCGGCTCAGGCTCCAGTGGCGCGGGCAGCTCGTCGGGTGGCGGCTCGCCCCAGTCCTCGGGCTCGGGCTCCGGCTCCGCGACCTCGTCGGGCTCCGGCTCCGGCTCGATCGGCGCCGCCAGCGGTGCGGCCATCGCCGTCAGCCATTCCGACAACGTCACCATCAACTCCGCCCAGGTAGCGAACGCCAACGGCTCCGGCCACCCCAATCTGCCGGCCGCAAGCTCGTCGGCGCCGGCGCCCCTCCTCAACCAGGGTTGGGACCCGCAGACGGGCCGCCCGATCTCTAGCTCTGGCACGACGCCCCTCTCTATCCCAGGGCTGAACTCCCTCTCCGGCGACGCGATCGGCACCGGCATGAGCACTACTGTCGTCGAGAACAACGTGCAGATCACGCGGTGCGCCGATCCTGGAGTCAGCTGCACCGCGACCAACAACGCCGCCGTGGCGGTGGTCCAGCACGATACGCGGTCCGCGCCGCCAGCGGGTGGGCCGAATGACGGCTCAGGTTCGGCCCCGGGTTCTGACTCCAGCTCGAACCAGCCCATGGGCGTCTCCGCCGGGAGTGGCTCTGCTTTCGTCGATGCGACGCCCACACCCAAGACGAAGCCCGCCAGCAACGGTAGTGGCTACGGCGACGCGAGCCAGGGCCAATCGACCAACAGCCGCAACAGCGGCGGTGGCAACGGTGGCGGTGGCGGTGGCGGCTCCGGCAGCGACGGCTCCGGTATCGACTACGCCGCCAGAATCTATGGCCACACGGTCAACGTCAACCCGTGGGACCGGCTGCCGGGTCGGCGCCTACCACCCATGCCGCGCCAGAAGCGACGTGCGCCGGCCACCGGCCTGACGGTTCGCGTTGGTCAGCAGACTGGCTGGCCCGGCGTGGAGGAGCTGCCGCTGCCCGACCAGGACACCGGGCAGGTCGCCGCCGAAGTGCCCATGCAGGACGCCGCGCCGGCCACGAGTGGCGCCACGAGGAGCGTCACGGGTGGCAGCAGCAGCGCACGAGGTGACTCGGGACGCGCGCCCTCGGCTGTCGCCGCTCAGGCGGGCGACGACCTTCCGCCTCTCCCCCTGGTGGACGTCGATCCCTGGAGCCAGTTCCCTGGCGCCGAGCGCCTGCCCATGCCCAATCAGGCCGCGCGAGCCACATTGGCAAGCGCCCCGACTCAGGCGGACGGCGCAGCGCAGGACGGCGCGGGTCTGGCGAGCCAGCCGCCCGCCGGTCCTTCCGCTCCCGCGGCCAACTTCCTGGGTATTCTGCTCACTCTCCTGGGCGTCGTCGTCGCAGTCGGCGGCAGCGTCCTCGGCGGCACACCACAGGGGCGACTCTGGTTCAGCACGCAGCTCGCCGCGCTCATTGGCCTCCTCCAGAGTGGCCAAGGTCGCATACTCTCCGGGGGCGGCTGGGTGGCCGCCAGGGGATTGGGCCTCCTCGCCACGCCTCGGCGCATGGCGGCCAGCCTGCGGTTTGGCCGCACCTGGCTCGCCCACCAGGGCATTCGTACCCTGGCGATCCTTCGGCTCACCCTCGGCCTACTTCGTATCTGGTAAACCACACTCTCGTACCCTCCCAGGAGTCCAACACATGACCTCTCGCGCGATCTCTCCCCTCCGGTACGCTCGGGCCGCGGTCTTCGCCGTGACCGCGGCGGCGATGCTCCTCGGCGCGGTGCCTGCCGCCGCGCAGAGCCAGACATCCGCTCCGGCCAGCCCAGACCTCGTCAACCTCGTCTCGCTGACGACAGTCCCAGCCGGATCGGATGGATCGCCCACGACGATGCGCTTCGACGCCACTCTGGACTACCGGCTGACGAGCACGGCCAACGCGTCGATCCTCCTGTTCCTGTTCGAGAACAATGCCGAGTCGTCGACCGAGCAGAGCTCGAACGGGATTCCCATCAAGCAGGGCACGGGGCGCATCAAGGCCACTATCGACTACACGCCACACGACGGCGTGCGCGCCCTCAGCCTGCTGGCCGGCATCTTCAAGGGCGACCAGAAGATGCTTTCCTGGGTGTCGACCAACCCGATCCCCCTGGCTCCGTGGCCGGGCCGAGCCGCCTTCGAGAAGGCGATGTCGGCCCGCTTGTCCAACAATCTGGCTGAGGCCGACCAGGACCTGACGACGGCGATCCAGGATTCGCCTGACACGGGCAACTACTACTACTGGCGCGGGGACACGCGTATTCGCCTCCAGCGGTGGAGCGACGCGATCGCCGACTTCAACCGGTCGGTCGAGCTGATGCCGAAGGACCGCGCGAGTCGCGTGGGTCGGGGCATCGCCGAGCTGTGGAACAACGACACCACGTCGGCGATCAGCGACCTGACGATGGTGATCAACGCCAACGGCGCCCCGGATCGGGTCACCGCCTGGGCGCACCGGGCGCGCGGTGTGGCGCACGCCAACCTCAAGGACGCCGCGGTTGCCAATGGCGACTTCGATACCAGCGCCCAGGAGTCCGCTGCCGCCATCGCCGACTACCAGGCGTACCTGGCGCTCGCCCCGGACGCGCCGGACCGCTCAGACGTCCAGGCCTGGATCTCGGACCTCAGCTAGCTCACTCGTCCCTTTCAGCGCTTCACATTCCGCCAAGAGGTATTATCGGCCGATGCGCGTGATTGTGGGACGGCGGCTCACGGACGTCGACGTCGGCTAAATCGACAGGCTGATCGCCCGTCACGAGCGGACGATCGTCGATCTTGGCGCGGGCGACGGCGCGGCCGTCCTCCGGCTTGCCCATAGCCATCGCGAGACACTCGTGATCGGCGTTGACACCGACCCGAGCGGGCTTCGTGAGGCCTCGCGCCGCGCCGACCGGCCAGTGCGCAAAGGGGGCGTGGCGAACGCGCTGTTCCTGGTCGGGGATGCGTCAGCCGCGCTCGTTCTTCTGCGGGGTCGTGTCGACGAGGTGCGGGTTACTTTGCCCTGGGGCTCCCTGCTGCGGGCGGTGCTCGACGGTGAACGGAGCTTCGCGCTCGCGGTCGCCGGCTCTCTCTGACACGGCGGCGTGGCCCGCGTCCTGGTGTCGGTGGTAGAGCGTGATGCGCCGGCGCTCGGCTCGCGGGCTGAGTCCGGCGTGGCGCTGCTGGATCGTTTCGCGTGTGCCCTTCGGAGTGCGGGCATGGACGTTGTGGATCGCCGCGAGGCGACCGCGGCCGATGTCGTCGATCTGGAGTCATCCTGGGCCAAGCGACTCGGCATCCCCACGCGTCGTCCAGCGTGGTTGCTGACCGCGCGGAAGACGGATTAATGACTGCCGAGCACAATGTTGACTGAAGCAAGATAGCCGAGCGGGAGGGCGAGAACGTTGGCTCGGTCTTCTGCGTCAAGAAGTCGGACACGGTGGCCCAGCTGCGCTTGCTGCTGGTCGAGCCGGAGGTGCGCGGGCTGGGCATCGGCAAGCGCCTGGTGCAGGAGTGTGTTCGCTTCGCGCGGGCGGTCGGCTACCGCACCATGGTGCTGTGGACCAACGATGTCCTGGTGACCGCCCGCCAGATCTACGAGCAGGCCGGCTTCCGCTTGGTCGAGCAGGAGCAGCACCGCAGCTTCGGCCATGACCTGGTCGGGCAGAACTGGGCGGTTGGCTGGCGATTGCGTTCATCGGTGTCAGCAGTGGCGTGGGCTACTTCCTGTGGCTGTGGGCGCTCGGCCACACCACGCCCACGCGAGCCACCGTGTTTCTAGCGCTCAGTCCCATCACGGCAGCCATGCTAGGGGCCCTGCTTCTCGCCGAAGCGGCCTCGGCAATGTCACTCGTCGGCCTAGTGTGATTTCGATACCTTGGAGTGGGCTCACCGGCACTTTTGCTGGGCCGGGGACGAGCGGTAGGCTGCCCCTCCAGGGCCGAACGGTTCTGGAGAGGGGGCCGGTGGCGCGATGCTCACCCAGCTGTT
>JAABUQ010004451.1_pt1 | contig 23905 bp, 10 predicted proteins | sample 5560001 | NCBI WGS metagenome assembly JAABUQ01 (sample SAMN10711888, study PRJNA513371) | rock metagenome | isolation source: Antarctica rocks | place: Antarctica: Victoria Land, Finger Mt nord | collected 2015-12-18
TTTTAAATTAATTATATTAATATTTAAATTAATTTTATTATAATTTAATTATAAAAATTATATATTATATTTAATTATTTTATTTTAAATAATATTAAAAAAGAAAATTATTAGAATTATTAAAATATATAATAAATAATAATATAAAATATAATTATTAAATATAATTATTATAATAATAAAATATAATTATTATAATAATAAAATATAATTATTATAATAATAAAATATAAATAAAATATAATAAATAAATAATAATTATTAATTTTATTTTTTAAAAAGATAAAAAAATTAATAATTATTATTAAAAAAATAAAAAACTTTTAAAATAATAAAATAAAATTTTTAAATAAAATAAATAAAGGGTTACTTTAATAGATTTAGTATTAATATAGTTTCTAGTTACGTACCGGAGTATATACGGAACGTATATACAATACCAAGACCTGCGTATAGCCTCACAGCACTACCCGAACTTCAATTTTCGAAGCTTTATACGAAATAGCTTGATGGAGTTGGCAGAACTGATTGAGAAAAAAAGTACTTTGGTAAACAGAAACAGGTTTAATTTGTTTAAATATAAAGACATTTAATTTACAAAATATTTTGTCCTTAACAATGTAAATAGAATTAAAATTAATATAATATTATTTAATACTTATAACAAGTAATACTTTTTAATAATTGAATTTTATATTATTTAATATAATTACTTTAGTTAATATTGTTAAAATTATCATTGTTTTATAATATATATAGTTTCTTTATATTTATTTTATTTATTGAAATATTAAACTTTTAAATTTTTATTATTATTAACGAAACATAAAAATTAAATTATAAAAACTAATAATTGTTAATAACGAAATTTAATAAAAATTTATTAAAAAAATTATTTTATTAATTATTTTAATATTCTTTTTATAATTCATAATTAAAACGAAAATTATTATATATTCGATTTATATATATTTGTTTTATTACTTTATATAAATTTATATAAGTTTTTATTATATATTTTTAATTTATAATCGTTTTAAATATAGAACAATCGCAATATATATAAGTTTTATTATTTCTTCCTTTTAATTAATTATATATTTAAACTTCCTTTATCAAATAAAACTATTAAAATAAAAAAATAAATTTTTTTTAATTCTTTAAATTAAGATTTCGATCCTTTAAAATTATATTAAATTTTTAATAATAATAATTATATATATTACCTTTATTATATACTTTTTATTCCTTAATAACGGTTTAAAATTTATAATATTAATAAATTCTTTTAAAGACTTTTTCTAAACTTCTTGTCAAAAGTATATTAATAATATATATTTTATAACTATTACGCTTTTATTGTATAAAAAATTTATTATTAATATATTTAATATTCTTTATTTATATAAAAATTCCTTAAAGCCTATTTTCCTTATTCTTAATTACGTTAATAACGTATTATAAGCTTTTAAGCGGTTTTTATATAAAATTCGATATTTGAAAGAAATAATCGAAATAATAATAAATGAATTTTTATTCTATTTTATTATTCTATTTTTATTTTTATTTATATTATTTTATATTAATATTATATTAATTATTATTTTACTTTGTATAAGTTTTATAAGCGTATTATTATATACTTGTTTTATAATTTTATTTATAATTTTATTCTTTAGAATTTTAATATAATTTAAAATTTAATTGAAATTTAATATAACTCCTTTGACTTTTATTATTTATAAATAAATTATATATATGTTATAGTTTTGCTTAATTTGTTATAAAACGTGTTTCCTATATTACCTTTAATGAGGCTTGATTATTTAAGAATATTGTATATATATATATTTTATATTTATTTCGATAACATATCGAATATATAGTTTTTTAATTATAATTATTAAACGTTCCAATTCTTCATAATATATAAAGGCTACTCCCGAACCCCTTAAGCGTATTATTTGTTCCCATTATTCGATTTATATTATTATTTATATTTTTAATATATTGCGTAAATATTCAAACTACTTTTTTCGAAACTTGTAATAATATAAAGTTATAAGAAAAATTAATAAATATAATATTTTTTAAATAATAAAGCAATAAACTATTTTAAATATTATTAAAAATTATTAAAAATTTAAATCGAAAATAATTATATTTCAAAACAAATTAAATTAAATTGAATTTTCAAATGTTAAATTCAATTTGCAAACAAATTAAATTTAAAAATTAAAAATTAGTTTAACTCAACCCGTTCCGAAAAGTAAAAATAATTACTTTTTAATAATTAATACCTTTTTACAATTTTTAATATTAAAATTTTATTTGTTTTCGATAATTATTTTTTATTTTTTATTTTTTATTTTTTTTTAAAAAAATGTTTCTTTAAAATATTAACTTTATTTTAAAAACTTTATATAAAATTTAATAAAAATTTATAAAAATTAATTTTAATAGAAAAAGCTTTATTTAATCGAATAAGTTTATTAATTTTAATAATTTTTTGTAAAAAGATTTTAATTAAATAATCAAAAATATTATCGATTAGAAAAATATTATTTAATTTTATATTTTTTACGAAAATCGTTATTAAAAAGATTTTCGGAAAAATCCTTTTTATTTAACGTTCTTTTTAATAAATCTTTTACGAAAAAGAAAAAGAAAAAGAAAACAATATTAAATAGGAAATAACTTTTAATTATAAATTAAAATTTACTTTTATTAATCGTTATTTATTATAATTATAATTACAAGTCCTACACAAACTAAGGAGATAAACTTTTTCGTATTATTATTTTAATATTTCTCAAAATAGCGGCGCTTAACGTTAGCGTTGTCGGAAAATACTAGGGAGACTTTCTTACGAATTTCCTCTAAATCTCTAAAATATCTTTCCTTCCATTACCAGTCGAAGTGAATGATATTTAAACAGAAACTATTATATATATTACAGTACTGTTTGTTAATTTATACTCGATAGAACCTGTAGCGATATCAGAGACCAGATCGGGAATAGAGCGTTGGTAATAATACCTTACTATTAGAGCTGCCTTTTGGCTTCGATAGCCTTCGATACTCTAGAGTCCCTTTATGATTGCTATTGCCAAGGACTGGGCGAAAGGGAAACGGGAAAAAGTCATAACTGTAGCAAAGAAAAATCGATCGATTTTTCTCTCTTTAATATAAATATAACTTTATAACAGGGGTGGTGTTCAAGCCTTCGTTTCATTATAGCATCACTTGGACGGAAGTTAAATATAGAAGTTTCGGTAAAATATCAAGGATTCTACGCTAGACTTCATTGGGCTAAACGGTTGAACCTCGAAACGAAGCCAATATCTATTTCTTATATCAACTTATAGCCGCCATATTGTTCAATTTTCAGAATTAAATGGATTCCTATATCTTTTGCCTTCCTTGCTTATATTTTCATACTTTACTTAATCGTTTTCGTTTCTGCTGCCGCTATTTTAATATAAATAATATATACTTCTTGATTTCTTCTACTATTTCTACTCGTGTTTAGATAAGTAATCAATTACTGTACCGGAGGAGAGGATTCCTAGGAGAGGGTTCTATCGAGATGGTTCCATCCGTTAACAGCAAGATCATGGGTTACGTAAGGAAGTTCTACCCTTTCGATAGGTAGAACTTCCTTATGTGACTCGAATATTCGAACCACGTTAATATTCTAGATATGGACCCTGATAAGGCCTAAACGACTATCCTTTAACAGAAAAAAGAACCTGTAAGAATCAGGTATAAAGTCGCCAGTCGTAAAAGCAGTACCGTAAAAATCGGTACCGCGAAAGGCGGTAACGTCTTAAGACTAATCATATCTGACTATGGTCTCCAGACAGAGGAGGTCTTAAAACAACAGTCTAAAGATATAAACGGTCTTGAAACTATTATCAGAAGACGTAATTAGTTATTGGAAAATATATATCTTGAGATATATATTAGAAGACGAATAATATCTTAAGATATAAGTTAGAAGACGAATAATATTTTGAAACGTAAGTCAGAAGACAAATAATATCTTGAGATATAGGTCAGAAGACGAATAATATCTTCGGACCCTTCTCTCAAGACCTCCTCGGTCTAGAAACATTATTTGTATAAAAACATTAGTTTGAGGACCTTTTATGAATCTTCATAAAAGGGATTCCTGCTCCTGTACAATCTTCTCATAATTCTTTTATAAACAAGATTATAATAACGCACTAATGTATCTTACATCAACTCTTTCAGCTTCAAGATGAGACTTACATTGGGGCTTTTTAGTGTTCTCGCCCTTCGGCACACGTTGGCCTGGGCTCTACTCCCTCGTTAAAATAATAGGAATAAGCAGCGCGTAATATACTTCCAGGACAACGATCCAGCTGGCGTCGCTATTATAGCTATCCAGATCTCCAACGAGGACGGCACCCTCTCGTCTCCTGTGCGTACTTTAATAGGCGGAAAAGGTCTTGCGGGACTGGTTGCTATCAGTGTTGTGTCAGATGCACTCAGGGTTAAATCGTCTGATTGATAAATAATGGTACGTAGCACCCTAATATATATGATGATAAGGCCTTAGATAGGGGCAAAATAAGTGTTCCTAGCCCTGTTTTATATTAATTACTTCGCCTAATAAAATAGAAAATAGGTAATATAATAATAATATTTTGGTAATATAATTAAAGGTTTAAATAATTTTAGAGAAAATAAAATAGGAAAAACAAATTAATAAGGGAAAATAGGAGTAATAATAATTAATATACCTTTTTAAAATAATAATAATATAATTATTATTATAATTCTATTTAATTAATAAATAAAATTATAAAATTATTTAAATTAATAAATTATAATATATAAATAAATTCTTTATATTTCTAATAAGGAAAAGGTTTAATAAAGCTTTTTATTAATATTTTAATTATAAAGATTTATTTAATAATAATATAATTATTCTAAACTTCTTAATAAAACTAATATCAATATATATTTATATATTTAAAATATATAAATAATTTAAAAATAAATTAATTAACAAAGTTTAATATTTATTAATTATTATAAATAATAATAATATTTTAGTTTATTTAAAAATATATATATCCGAAAAATCTATTTTATTAAATTATTTATTAAATTATTTTATTAAAAATAAGTAATTTAATTTCGGTATTAAATATAATAATAATAATTTATTTTAAAACTTTCTAATTAATAAAATTATTATATAATTAAAAAAGATAATTAAATAAACTTTTCTTAATAATAAATTTATTAATATATTTAATATTTAATATTAATATTTAATATTATTTTATAGTTAATTATTATATTTAATTACAAATATTTTAATAATAAGCAAATATATTATTAATTAATTAGTTAAAATTAAATAAATTCTTTTTTTGAAAGAATTAAACAAACCGAAAATTAGTAAAAATAATATTTAACTTAATAATAATAATAACAAACAAAATAAAACTAATACGCTATTAATATAAATATATTTGCTTAAAAATAACTTAATATTTATATAAAAGAATTTCTTTTATTAATAATAATATTTTTAATAAAATATAACTTTTAAAAAGGAATTTATTAACTATTTTTTCGATATATAAATCTTAATTTAATTAAACTTATTTAATAAAGCGATTTTTAATAATATATATATTAATAAATTATACTAATTCTTTTAAATATCGAAGCTTATATATATTAAAGAAAAATACTTTAAAAATATTATATTTAATTTAATATTATTTATTATATAATATTATAAAGTTATTAATATAAAAAAATATAATTAATTAATTATTAATAAAAAAGTATTCTATTTTTAATATTATATATAAATTAAAATATTTTATTATTTTAATAATATTTTAAAGTCAAAATAATAAAAATCTTTTTAATTTATATAATATTTTTATAAGCAAAAAGTAATTATATAATATATTTAATCTTTTTAAAGGATTAATATCTTTAAAATAATAAATATAAATTTCTTTATTAATATTATTATTAATAAAAGTATTAATTATATTATATTAATATAATTTGAAGGAAAAAGCAGTTATAATAATTATAAATATTTTTAAAATTAAAATAGTTATAATAATTATAAATATTCTTAAAATTAAAATAATTAAAATAATTAAAATAATTTTTTATTATATTTATTATAAATTTCCCTTAATATATAAGTAATTTTTACACCTTTCTAAATATTTATCCTTATTATATTTATATTTAAAAATTTAAATAAAAAGGAAAATATTTACTTTTCAAGGTTTAAAACTTATTTAAAAAATATTTTTATTATTAAAGTTAATATATTCTTTATATATAACTTATACGAAGGTATTATTATAAAAATATTTTATTAAAAAAATTTAATTTTTTAACTTTAATAAAAGGTTATCGCGATATAAATATTTAATAAAATTAAGGTTTTTTATAAAAGTTAAATAATATCTTACATCCTAGCTGAAATTTCAATTCGCTAACCTCTTCTGTTAACGGATGTACATGCAATGTCGAAGATGCGGGGCATCCCGCCAAGTATGACCGTCGTTCAATCAATTAGCATAACTCCGAGGGTTTGAGATTGTGTCGACCACGCAGAATGACGACGCCGCGCTGAGAAATGGTCACTGCGAGATCATCTTTGTTGTCATCGCTATCTAGATCCGTGAGAAGGTCTTGGATATGTATATCTGAGTACTCCCAGCCAATTGCAAAGGCACGCTCGGAGTGCTTGTACGCGTCCAGATGGCCATGATACGTTGAAGGACGGACAAGCGGATTGTGGCAGTCTTTTCCTCGCTATGCTCTTCAGCCTCTTCTACCACCCCATTCTAAATTAATCGTCTTCCCATTCTCGCAGTAACAATCTCCATAGTTTCAGGTCAAAGCCAAACAGGCAGAAAGTATCCATGATCCGGGCTAGATTGGAGAGGCAAGGAGATCGCCCTTGGTATATGATATTCCATATGGTGGTGGAGAAAAATAGGAACCCGACGAATAGTTATCCACAGTTGATTTGATTTGAACTTTTGCTCGCATGTATCTCCGATAAGTCTTTCAGATCATGATTTGACCAGTCCTCAACGATGGGTTTGTGGCAGTGAGCCCGCTTCTCCCTTTGCGTCTCCTCCCACCTCTTCTCTCTGACCCCACTTAATCAATTTCTCCACAGATCTTCCCGCAGCCTACAGCCTAGAACACGGCTCTATTTCGGTGTGGGAATGATCGCATGGTCCGGCCTTGGTCTGTTGCTCTCAGATAAAGCAGAAGAGGTCTTCAATCTGTAGCCGACGGAGCAGGATAAGGAGGAGCTACAGAGTGTAGTGCCTGAAATCAGGACCGTCGACTCAAAGATGGGGGGTATTTGACTATTTTACTGGAGAGGACGAATAGCAATTGGACTCGTCTGATATACGAGGTTGGCGAAAAGGAAACGGAGGGGAAGACGAGTATTGCGTCTTTCATATGAGACAGAGGCAGACGGGGAGAGTTAGGATTGGTGGAGATATATCTACCTGTTCTGTTTCCAGGATTGGACTTGAAGATCTATTGATTTCTTCTGCTGCTCAATCCAGGTAGGAAGATTATATGCATTGAAAATGAAAGGTAAACACTTATAGGTGCTATATTGATAATTACCCTCCAGGACTAATACTACAGGCTCGTAGCTTCATGATGACTAGACAATGTTGATCGAGAGACAATGGGAAACGTCCTGAAAGCCACATCTGTGCCCTCCTCCGGCATGCGGTGGTGCAGCTTACAACCCCAAACAGCGTGCAAAGCAAGACTGCCAGCTCTCACTTACCAGCGTACGCCTGGTCCACCTCTTTCTGGTACTTCTTCAATATGCCTTTTCGGTTGATCTTCTGTGCCGCTGTGGTCAATCCCTGGATGCAGTCAGTATTTTGGAGAGATTAGGGCGTTGAAAATATGGGTGCATTCACGTTTGCTGGCATCCATTCCTCATCAGCTAAGACGACGCCGTCAATGATTTCAATCCCAGCCAATCCACCCTCTTTTCCAGCTGCCTGAAGATCTTTGAGTACAATGCCATTCAATTTTTGGTCATGGACGAGGTCTTCAAGTCCGTTACCCTCAATACCATTATCATGGGCCAACTTTTTGAGGGCAGGTTCCGCGGGCACGATAATAGCAATAGGCTTGTTCTTGTCAGTAGCAGCGTAGACACAGATGTTTGCGACAATGGTGGCAGATCGGTATATTGATTCCAACTACGGTCGGTCAGTCAGGATTCCCCCCTGAATCTGTAGAAGCTTACCTTTTCGAGCGCAATGTACTCGCCATTCAGAGTCTTGACGAGGTTCTTCTTCCGGTCGACCATTTTGAGGTGGCCGTTCTGGTCCCATTCACCAATGTCGCCGGTTTTAAACCAGCCATCCTCGGAAACAGCCTTCTTGGTCTCCTCCTCGTTCTCATAGTAGGCTGACATGACGGGGTCACCACGAATCCAGATCTCGCCTTGTTGAGGATCATTTGTGGAGTAATAGCCGGCATCTGGGTAATCTACTAGTTTAATTTCGATCGAAGACGGTATGTCTCCGAGAGCGGTGTCGGTCCAGTGCATCGGGTCCATCAACGCACCCATGCACGTAGTCTCCGTAAGGCCGTAGCCGGAGATCATGGGTGTAATGGCCATCGAGATGAAGCGCTGGGTGTCTCTAGCAATTGGGCCACCACCATTCATACATATTTTGAGATGTCCTCCAGTCGCATCCTTGATTTTCTTGAAAACTATCGCGTCCAGTATCCCGCTTCCAGGTAGCCCAGAGGACATAAGCATGCCCTTTGCGGCAAGGGATGCCCAGAAAAGATTTTTGACAATCGCATTGCCCTGATTTACCTTGGCAATGATTCCTTTCTTTACCGACTCCCAGACAGCTGGTACCCCAACCATAATAGTGGGCTGGAATTCGCGAATATCCCCTTTGCAATTACGGACAGACGCATCGGACAGCGTTCTAGGGTTGCCATAGCCCATCGTACCACCCCAATACAAGCAGGCATTCTCGAAGACGAATTCCAATGTGTGAGCAAGAGGGAGATACGTAAGCAGTCTGTCTCCCAGACCGATATATTGACCGATGATGGTGGTCACGCCGGCGATAGCAGCTACAACAGCCTTGTGCTTGACCGATACACCCTTTGGTGGCCCAGTGGAGCCCGACGTGTACATGATGCAGCAAAGATCCTCACGGCTTGGTGGAATAGGGTCGACAGGATTGCTCTCTCCAAGCTGCCTCAATTCCTCGAAGCTCAGTATCGTTAAGTGTTTATTGATGCTCTTCAATTTGTCAATGTTCTCCTGCTTGACCTCGCCTTCGGTACTGTATATGATGATCTGAAGGTCGTTGGTCTCTTGTAGAGGATTTATTAAAGTAGCCAAAAGGTGCGGGTCACAATAGATAGCTTTCGATCGGGTTTGAATCATGGAATGCCTAAGACCCTCCTCTCCTAACGTGTCATACGCCGTGGCTATTGTAATTGATTGTGATGCGCACCCATAAGACAGGCCAAGCCAATAGGGGCTAGAGAGACACAGATTAGATTCGAGACGAAGATTTCGAAGCATATGGACATAAGATTATACCTAGTCCCGGCGTACAAGTGCACTCTATCGTTCTTGGCCAAGCCAAGCTTCCGGAGGCCGCACCCAATCTGGAGTGCCATCTGCTCATACTCGATAAAGCTCATATACTTGTATTGGGTCATTTCATAATACGTCCATTTCTTGTCCACCTCCTCAGTCTTTCCGTCCACGGTCTTCTTGACCTTCTTGATTTCTGAATGTGTTTTCGTCAACTGCCGCAAGCCCAAGGCCTTTGCGTTTCCAAAGTTGTCAGCGCTACGCTTCAGGATGTCGAAGATAGTGGTGACATCTTCCGAGGGCGTTGATATGAGCCCATCCTTGGCTGCAGGGTTCCTTCGCGGGATGGTCTCGCCTTTGATAGGCTCGTATCCTGAGGCTTCTACAGTAAAGGGACCACTTCGGGCCATGCGAGGCGAGAGCGCCTGGTGTTTCTTAGACATGATGCTTTGCGATTCTTCCTTGTTGTCGACGGTTCTATATGGTAGGTGAGGGAGACGGAAGGGAGATTTAAGCGATAATGTAGCGACACTATTGGCCGGTAGGTTGTTGGGAGAGGTGAGACCATAGGGCGAAGGCGAGGCTGCGGTGATGCCACGAGCGCTGTATTTGCTGGATCTGGCGGCTGCTGCTTACGGAAGCTCAAAACCCGCGAGACCTTCGATCGAGCCGAGGGACGGGGTTTAGGGTCTATCTCGACCCGATGATGTCGGACTTAAGAATGCGCTATTCCTGATTCTTCCGCGACCAGATTTCTCTCCTTGGGCCTACAGCTTCCAAACCGCTCAACCTGGACAACCTTGAGCGTGGTGAGAGCATGAAGGAGCACTATCAGCCACAGATCTGATGCGCGTGCTGATAAAGAGGCCTGTAGGGACTGAATAAGGATAGAGGAGTCTGTCTGCCTTAAATCCCAGGGCCTTATTCTGTATCTGAGCTCTTCAGAGTATCCATCGCATTGGTCCCTCGCTCTCTACGTCCACACTGTCTGAGAATCACCATGGCCCTGCAAAATTTGTTCGCGGCCTTGGACAGCGAAATCGAGGATGTAGAAGAGGAGACATTCCTGCTATTCTCTCAGTCTTTACCCTCCCGGGACTTAGGCTTTGTGGATTCGAAAGCCACTTCTCTAAACATCAACGTAGCCGGCAAAGACCTGACCATCATCTAGTCGCCGTCTCTATTTTTCATCGCGCAGAGAAGGTGGTACTACCGGCGCCGTGGTATGGAGAATCACACCGCTCTTACCAGCCGCATGCGGCTACCATACTCCTTTAGCTCTATTACATTATTTGGTGGCTTATTGCCTAGCTACCAGCTCGTATATAATAAAGGGGCTTATCCCCATTATTCAATGAATCAGACGATGTTTACCTGATTTCCCAAACATACCAGCTTTTTCCCAAGGTGACAAAAATCTGCCCCGGCTTCACCCCTCTCCCGGTATAGGGTGAGCGCCGCTTTACTCTCGCGCGACCCTCACCCGGGTCGCGCGAGCCTGGGTGATCCTGGGGGTGACGGGCGATCCTGACCTGATTGCGCCCCCACATACAGGTAAGCTGCTGCCTGGCGGATACTCTTCTTATCACCCCACCTTCTCTGCCTTCTGCTGCTGGACCAATCCAGTCTATGTAATCCCCGTTTTCCCCTCCTTCGTTCCTGCTGTTCCGTGTGTCCTGAAGATTCACCGTTGGATAGCTCAGGGGCTACGTACTTGATCTGACGGATTTTGCGGACGTCGATGACCGGAAACACAGCCAGCACTCCCGTTGGTTCAGATATCCCCAGCAATCCCATTGGCTCCAGCACTTCAGCTATCTCACCTACTCCAGCCTTTCTCGTCACTCCAGCTGTGATCACCACAGTAGCGCTCTTTGCCCCACCACTTATCTCTGCCAGTCCCACTATCTCATCTCCGCCAGTATTGCTGTCTTTGCGATAGCAACAACCCTTCGAAATCATCCGTTCGCTCTGCGCCTCTTCTTACATACGACCCTGCACACACACCTATCGAAAGAGCTTGCTGCTGCTGCTGGAAATTGCCTCATTGAGCGAGACATTGAGTTGAGACACAACTTACTCGGCTTCTTTTCCAACTGGTCAGTCAGGAACCGCTCGATGGATTACATTCATTTGCCGTCGTTCTAATTGGTCACTCAAGAGCCGCTTGATTGTTCACGTTTACTTGCTCTCCTCGATCTTCTCCTCTGGATCTCCGGCAAATTTGAACTCATACAATTTCTCTATTACAGGGACTGATTGCCATTGATCTCTATCAGTACTTGGGCTTGACTCTTTGGCTGCATATTACGACCCTCTCAGCTATTCACAATGGCGCGAATCACAGACCTTCCCAACGAGGTATTATCAATGATTGTGAAAAGACTATTGCCCGATGACATTGAGAGTGCTACGCTGGCCTGTGGAGCGGTCTATAGAGCTTCACAGAGAATCCTTGAGCAGCACCGTCGACTGAAGGACGAGTTTGAATTCTACCGAGCGATGAACGTTGGCGAAGGAAGGACTTTGATTGATCTCGCCATTCGCGTGGTCCTTGAGCCTGAGGTTGCATCCTACATTAAGAAGCTAGAGCTTTGCGCTAAATTCTCTCAAAAATTAGCAGACGATAAAGAGGCATTTAACAGAATATCCAGTAACATAAAGCTTTTCGCCACGCGCAGAGAACTTAGATGGTGGCGTAGTTCATTCTTGGAAGGGCAGAACGAAGGATTCGTCCCTATGTTTCTCTTGATCCTCCCGAACCTCAAAGAATTGCGTCTGGGTCCTGCGTCGGAATGTTACAAGATTTTCAAACCAACCATCCATCGCGATCCACGGCCTGACCTCGTCAAAATGAGAATCTCGAACCTCGAACATGTTTACGTTGGCAGCGACTCTCAATCAGGGGGTCATCGTTTGGACTTAATCACGACCTTTGCTCGATTGTCTTCTGTCCACTCTATTGAAGCAAAGCGAGTAATCGAAACTGAAGATTATGGTTGTTACCTTATGCCTGAGCCGTGTAGTCTCGAATTACGCACACTGAAGCTCAGAAACTGCCAGATTCCTCCCAAAATCATGTTTGAGTTTTTGCGAGCCTTTAAAGGATTGCAACAATTCAGCAGTGATGCCAAATCTGTGGATGACGATATTGGGGAGATTACTTGCCCTCACAAAAATGATGGGAGTGGGGATTTCATTGAGCCGTATTGGGCCCGCCTAGCACTGGAGCTCTTTGCAAAAGACACCCTAGAGCGCCTTACCCTTCGATCACGGTCTCTAAAAAGCGCAGACATGGGTGACATCACGAGTTTCCCACGACTACAATACTTGAACACTGAGATCAGCACCCTGTTTCCGGGTGTCCGAAGCAGACTCTCAGATGGTTATCGCTACCTTGCCGCACTACTGCCACCGTCAATCGAACATGTCCGGCTGCATAATATCTCCCAAGATAAACGTGTACAGGCACCACTCCTAGCGCTAGGCTTGTTGGAAACCAAGACAGAGCGCGTGCCATCCTTAAAGATGCTGGAACTCTTCAGCTTCGAAGGCGTGGCGGCGTTTGAGAAAGAGAATGATTGGTGCGGACCATCATATGAAGACCTCCAGGCGCAGTGCGAGGATATCGGCTTCTCTTTTACCGTTACTGCTTACAAGGCATCGGCCTCCTCGTCGTTGTTGGAGAGTGAGCACGACGGGGAGATGGATAACGAGTGGAATCGGTGGAAACACCAGACGGCCATATGGTGGAGCAAAGATTTAGCCCGCCGCCCCCTGATAAAGTATTGGAGGAGAGAAGACTGCATGTGGGGCCTTTATTGAGGGGTATGCGGCCCATGAGGTTGAGGCGGATAGGGCGAGGCTGGAGCTGGGGGGTGGGGAGGGGAGGGTCGAGTTGGGTGCTGGGACGGGTGGAGGGGAGCGGTGAGGTTGTTATGGAAGGGGGAAGGGGTGGTAGGTGGATGCGTGGGATGGATGGTAACTCTTGCTGTTTTCTCGTGGGGTGGGCGGTTCAATCCAAAGAGAGTGGGGGCTGATGGAGGGTTAATACAGTACATGTGTACATCGAATATAGCGCTTTCAGCTTCTATACCTCTTCACTTCAACTCGCTGTGTTCGACTTTTCCACCATATTCCGCACAACTGGCTTCCGTTTCGGAACGCGGACCGGAAGCGTTGGTAGAGGGTGTTTATGTAATTGACACAGCATTAGTGATGCGTGTTGCTCTGTAGAGAGTATGACGGAGAATCATTGCCGGTTGGCAGTCGATTTACCCCCAGCACGTGCAGATGTTGCTTACTCACCATAGTCCTCTTGACCCAACCAGCTGAACGCCCTTCTCTTGATTGAATGTTGACTCTATACTCCCAATTCACATCCCTCGGGTCCGCAAACGCGGTCTGGTGCTCCATTATCCTGTTCTCTGGGCTTTGCTGTGGATCCTCTCACAGCATATTGGGAATCTATTCCTCTTCTTTCCCCCCAAGTTGCTCTTATGTATCAGCCAGCTGCTCTCGCATATCAGCGAGCCGCCGATCGCCGACCGCGTCAGGAGCCAGGCAAATGGCTCCTTCCCTCCTAGCGTCGACCCACCCATCTCCGCATTCCTCCCCTCACAGTGTCAGCCCGCGGATGCTCAGCAGCTACCTTCTGAGTACCCTGGACCGTAGTAATACGGACGCTGTTTTGGGACCCAGCTACCCGCCTTTTGGGCTTTTCGTTTATTCTCTCCTATCTTCGATCATTGACCAATATCTGGTTTTTGGTGGCTGGTGTCATGGCTGAGGGCGCTGGCGTTGAGGATAAGGGGGTTGAGGATGAGAGGGTTAAGGATGAAGGGGTTGAGGATGAGAGGGTTAAGGTCAGGGTTGGTATACATATTTCACTGGTATTGGTACCAAGGTAGCGTGAAGGAGGAATGTCATTGGAAGGGCGGGAGGATGAGTTGGAGGCGGGGTGTCTTTCGTATTTGGATGCTGTAACTGTGGATTAACATTTCACGGTAGTTGCAGTCTTCATCCCTCTCGACTTCAGTACTTTGGCTATATAGCGGCACCGAGAGGCCTACCCCTCCCGTAGGATGCGGTAGCGCTGACACCCGCAGTTTGATCTGGTAAAGATTTCAGTCGGCTTGCTGCAGAAACAAGAGAGATGCGTCGGTAACGTAGAAGAAAGGCACCAGCTCGTTCCCCTGTCTATATCGTTGTTGGGATGTCGTGGCCTTGATGTTTCCAAGATCTATGTTGACATAATGTAATGTGCTGGTACCGTGACTGCGGAAGAGGTTTGCTACTTTGCAGTTCAGTTGGCGGCGAAATGGGGCAGCAGTAGCGCCGTCGACTAGCGTCTTCGGAGTATCAACACTACCGCACCTAAACAATCTTGCTACCAAGGGGAACAGTATTAGCCAATCGATACTGCTTCACTAGGCAGAGAATGTTTGACTAACATAGAAAATTAGCAGAGACCGTATAAATGCAAAGGACCTGATATATTATGTTCCAAAAAAGAGGAAAAATCTTCTCCGGTACGGAGCCGAACCTACCGACTAGAACCGAGCGAAGGCTGTAAGGGTCTTACCCAGCTTCCGAGCCTGGTACCGAAATTGGTGGGGTGTTGAGGGAACCCTGCTCCCCGCCTTGCTCTTCAGTTGTAGAGCTGTCGCTATAGGGACAAAGGCTGCTGCGGCCGTCGGTCTTTCCGCGCTTATCTCCGTTTCCTTTGTTTTCGGCGGTGGGAGGGTCATCGCAGTCGATCGGGGTAGGATTTTCAGCGGAGCTATTAGCCCTCCTACTCCCGTGGCCGATACTCGACACCGCGTATTGTAGATCCTCTGCTTCTCCAGCAACGCGCAGGAATTCCTTAAAGGCTGGCAAGGTGCTGTCGTTCTCGTGACGAACCGTGAAATCGGGGGCGATTGAGAGATCTGGAAATTGTTGTGGTGCCAAAGCAGGCTCCCAGGAAGCCTGTTATAACCTACAGCTCTTTAAAGTTTGCTCTCCAAGCACCAGTCTTCTTCCAGCGACCAGTGTCCTTCCTGCGACCAGTCTCCGTCCTCCGACCAGTCCCCTTCTTATGACCAGTCCTCCTCTTATAAATAATCCCCCTCTTGTGACCAGTCCCCTTCTTATTTTCAGCCTCCATCTTACGACCAGTCGCACTCTTCCCAGCGACCGGTTCCTTTCCTAAGATCTTGCCATAGAAGAGGCCCCGGAAGAAGTAAATAAGCATATGTCCTAAAATCCACGTCATGATAGTAATATTGGACTTGGGTGACTGTTAGTCTTCGAATAGCAAGAGCCAAGGACGTTGCACTCACCAAAACTTGTGACCGTTGATGCTCGCAAATCGCGCAGTACCCACCCGTTTTCGCTTCAGGAAACGACCAAGTGTTTGGCTCTGCACGTGTTGACTATAGGAGATTTCAATTGCTCTATCTACCTAGGAATACAGGCTTATCTATATACTTAGCTGATCAATCTAGGCCCTATAGATAATAAGGCATTTAATAGAGCTGATATACCTTGAATATAGCCCTTATTATTTAATATATAACTTAGCTAATAATAATCCAGGATTATAATATACTAAACTTAATTTAACTTAATATTATTAAAGAAATTACCTTAGTTATTTTCTAATACCCCTTTTTAAGCTTTATAATAGTTTCTAAAATATTATTAGTAAATAATTTATTAAGCTTTATATTTTTTCTTTTACCTTTTTAAGCTAGTTTTAATAACTAAAGTATATATTTTAAGCTTATTATTATTATTAATTCTATTAAAAAATTTGTTATTATTTTTTTAATAAAAATTTAATTTATAATTATATTTTTATTTTATATTAATTTCTTTATTTTATAATACCGAAATCGTATATATTTTATTTTAAAATATATTATAAGGTTTTCGGTTAAATTAATTATTAATTTATTATTTAAAATTATTTTTATAATTTTTATATTTTTGTTATTATATTTGAGTTTTTAAAACAAATCTTTAAAATATATAATTTTTTTATATATTTTTAATATAATAATATATTTAACTTTAATTAATAATATAATTATAATTAACTTTTGTTTAAACTTTTAATTAACTAATTTATTAATTAATTTAAAAAATAATTTTATTATAAATTTATTATTATTAATATTATTATATTAAAAAGAGTCGAAATAAGCTTAAAGGATCTTATTATATATATAATTTAACTTAAATATAATTCCGATTTCAATTATATTAATTAAATATCTTATTACCTATTTTATTATTATATAATAATCGTTTATTAATTATATAAAATATTTATTTAAATAATATATTATAAAATTAATATCGAATCGGTTTATTCTAATTATTTAATTTAAAACTTTAATAATAAATATAAAGTTGTTTTTCAATATCTTATTAATAATATAATAATCTTCTATTCCTAATTACTTAAATATTTGAATAATATAGTTTTTCTAAGTAATAGTTATTATATAATTATTATAATTTTTTGAAATTTTAATTTTTAAATAGAAAAAAATAGTTCTTAAATATTTCAATTTAAATTCCTTATTAAATTAAGTTTTTAACTTATTATCTTCTTTATATATAAGAATATTAATAAATTGTTTATATAAATAGTTATAATTGTTTTTTATCGTTAATAAAAATAAAGTTATTTTTTTGGAATTATTTAAAGCTAAAATCTTTTAATTTTGTTATTAATATTTCTCCTTATTTTTTAAATAATTATTTAAGGTTATGTAAAGATTTTTCTAAATAATATATATTATTTATATCATTAATATATTTATAAGATTATTTTATTTATATTTTATTTAAATTTTTTTTTTAAAAAGGTAATATTAATATTAAAATATTTTATTTTTATATTATATTTTATTTCTAAGGCTAAGAATATTTTTTAATTTAAGATTTTTATAATTAATAAAAAAATAATATTATAATTTATTTTCTTTATTTATTTAAAGCCTTTAGCAACTTATCGAGCTTTATATCTAACGATTTTGCCTTTAATATTTAATTTAATTAATAATATTTATCTTTTTAAAAATATTTTATATTTTAATAATAATTTCCTAATTTTTAATATCCTTTTAAATTTTATTATATTTAATTTTATTTAGAATATTATTTTTTATTATTTTTTATTATTTTTTATTATTTTTTATTATTTTTTATTATTTTTTATTATTTTTTATTATTTTTTATTATTTTTTAAAAATATTTCTTATTAATTTTTAAAAGAAGTAATATTTTTGTTTTCGATCTTTTAAAAAATCTATATAAAAAGAAATCTTCCCCTTTTTACTCCTTTTTGAAGATTATAATAATTCATTAATAAATAAAATCTTATAAATTATTTCGGTTAATATTTTAATAATATTAATAATCCTTAATAAAATTAAAAAGGTATTTATTATATTCTTAATATTCCTTGTTTATTATATAAAAATAATATATTATTAATATAAATTACGATTTCTTTATTTAATTCTGTATTTAATATTTAATTAATATTTTACTTATTTAAATTAAAATTAAAAATTTTATTAAATTTAATATTTTAAATATTAGCTTTTTTAAATTTATTTTATATATTAAAATTAAAACTAACTTTTTTATTAATATTAATATTTTAAATATTTGCTTTTATATTTATAAATTATTTATTTATTAATATATTGTTAATTTTATTAAGAATATTAAAAATAATTTCTTTATTATTTTTTATTTTAAATAAATATATTTTTATTAATATTATTTTATTAAAAACGATATAAGTTGAAAGCTTTAATCTTTTAGCCTTTTTATTCTATATTTAATATTAATTAGAATTATTATTAAATCTTAAGAATTTATATTTAATATTTTAGAATTTGAATTTCTGTTGATTTCTTTTTAATTTATCTTTTATATAATATTTTTCTATTAAATATTGTTATAAAGAGCTTCTTTTTAATATATATTATAGAATTTAAAACTTCCTCTTAAAAATCTTTATTTAATTTTAAATAAAATAATATTATTTTGCTTAGCAATACCGTTTTAATAAGGGCTATATAATAATATCGGCTCCTATTAAATATTAACTTAATTAAGAATTATTTATACTTGTAAATTAATAAATTCTTTTATATTATCTTTATATAAATAATTAATAATATATCCTTTAATATTATTTTTCTTAATATAGTCTTTAATATAATTATTAATAGGGCTTGCTTCTCGTAAGGGAAGAAAATAAATAATTATTCTATTAATATATTTATTAATAAATACTAAGATATATTTTTTATTATTTTTTATAAAAGTAATTTTTTTATTTTGAATAATATTTATAAATTATTATTCGTTTAAAAATATTATTTATTTATTCCTTATTAACTTATAATTAAAAATATAAAATTTTTTTCCTATAATATAAACTTTATATTATTATTTCGATAATATAATATTTTTAAATTTATTATTTTATTTAATATTTATTCCGGTAATTATTTTTATTATATTTTTTATTAAAATTATTTTAATATATTTAAAATATATATATTAAAGCTTTTATAAAGTTAAAACGTCTTTTATAAAGTTAAAACGTCTTTTATTCTAATATTCTTAATATATTTTTGATATTTTAAGGGAAATTAAAAAATAAAATAATTATTATTTATTTTTTAATTTGAAAATAATATTTTCTTTATTTTATCCTTAATATTAAAAAATTTTCCTTTAAATAATATTATATATCTTTTCTTAATTAGCTTTATTATTAAAATAATATTATATTAACTTTCTAGGATATAATATATATTTATTAATTCGACTTCTTTATTATTATTAATTATTATAATAATAAAGTTTTTCCCTTTTATTATTATAATAATATTATTAATCTCATTAATAAAATAATTATATATATAATAAAAAATAAAATATTAATAATTAAAAAAAATCTAAATTTTAATTTTTAAATCTAAATAAATATTTAATTTTCTAAATATTTTATATATTTTATATATTATTAATATTTTTTTAAGATTAATAATTGTTTTAAAATTATATATCTTTAAAATTTATCTTGTTTTTTCCTTATTATTTTTAAGGAGGAATTTTTTATTTTTTAATTTCTATTAATTAGAATAAAGGTTATTATTTAAATAATAATATTTTTCTTTTATATAAAATCTTTTATAATAGGAGTATTTCAGTTTAATATTTTTTTATTTCCCTTTTTATTATTATTATTATTATTATTATTTATTTTCCCTTATTTTTCTTTTGGAATTTATTTTCTAGAAGTTTTTATATTTTTATAATATTCTTTTTATTATTAAAAAGATCTTTAATATATAAATTATATATTAAAATAATAATAATTTAAGCCTTTTTATTTATTAAAAGTAAATTATTATTAATATTATTTTTATTTTTGTTAATAATTAACCAAAATCTTTCTTTAATAACGATAGATTATATTTTAGGGGCTTAATTATAATAATTAAAAATTTCCTTTAAGATAATTACTTTCTTATATATTATTTTTATAATTTAGTATAAAAATAAATAAAATAATAATATTTATAAATTAAAAACTTAAATATTTTTCTTTTTATATAAATATATAAATATTAACCGGGCTTATAACTTATTAATTATAAGAAATTTTAATTATTCTATTTATTTAGGAATATAAATTTATTTATATACTTAATTGATCAATCTAAGCCCTATAAATAATAAAATATTTAATAGAGTTAATATACCTTGAGTATAGCCCTTGTTGTTTGATATATAGCCTGGCTAACAGTGATCCAGGATTGCGATACGCTAGACCTGATTTGGCTTAGTGCTGCTGGAGAGACTGCCCCAGCCATTCTCCAATATCACGGCTATGCGGCGGTATTTAGACTAGCACTATCGCCTCTGCGAGAGCTGACCTCTACTCCGAGACCACTGTTAGCTCCGGAATAGCTCTTCTTAGAGCGGATTCTTATATCAGTATTAGAAGAACGCTTCTCTGATTCCCTTTTCAGGTGTTTATTAGAAAGGCTAGAACCTCGGCTTATGTCCTAGGAAAGTTCGTCCCTTGATATTTTAGATTCTAATAGATTCAGTTCAATAACAAATTAAGATACGCTATAAATAGAAGGTTCTAAGCTGGATATCTTTTTGAATATATTTATTACCCTGCTATTACAATGCCATATCAAAAGTTTAGGCCAAGCTAAAAATAATGTATTATTATTTCCCTTATTATATTTAATTTGCCAATTATTTATAAAAGAGCCCTATATCTTCGTATAGTAATTAATTAATAATAATATATTAATTCCCTAAAAATATTTTACGCTTAATACTTCGTATATTATTTATTTATTATTATTATTATATTTACCTTCCTTTTTATATTTTTAATTAATAATATTAACAACTCTTTAGGAAATAATTATTAAATTTATTTTAAAGCTTCTTTTATAATTTCTTATACCTTTTTATTATTTTTATATATTTCTTCGATATCTAGTCGTATTATATAAATAAAAATTTTAAACCTTTTTTAAAAATATTTAATTAAATTAAAATTAAGGGAAAAAGGGGGCTATTTTAATACTTTGATATTATATTTTTAAAGCTATATTTATATTTTATATATTATATATATAAAAGTATTATTTTATATAAAAAGAAGGCTTAGTTTATAAATTATAAAGATTTTTTTTTAATTTTAAAATAGTTATTAATTAAATACTTTCCTTATTTTATAATTTTATTCTTATTTATAATAATAAGGTTATATTATTTCAAGTTATAAAAGCCTTTTTAAACTATTGTTAATATATCTTTACCTTTTAAAATAATTCTTTTTTAAAGTATTTATAAAATAAACAGAAGATTTATTTTATTTTATTATTTTATATTATTATTTTTTGGTTTAATATTTTTATTATTTTTATTAAATTATTTATTTATATATTATAATTTTTAAAAATAATAATTTTTTTTAAATGAGTTAATTAATAAAACTATATTTTTTAAAAATATAATAAATAATAAATTTCGAATATTTTAATTTATATTATAATATAAAATCTTTATATTCGATTACCGACTCCCTTTTAATAATATATATAATAAATCTTTTATTTTAATTTAATAATATAAAAAGATATTTAAATCAAGTTTTTAAGACCTTTTAAGGTTAATTAAAATAATATTAAATAATATTTTAAATAATAAATTTTTTAAGATTTTCGTAAGAAGCTATCAAAGCGGTTTTTTCTTTTAAACGAAATATTTTATAAATAAATTTTTTTTTATATAAAATAAACTCCTTTTTAGGAGTCTTATTAACAGAAATTAAACCTAACGGTATACATATTATAATACTAGAGGTAATAGGGGGTAGTAAAGTTAATAAAATATAAACATATTGTTTATGTTTTTTGCGTTTGGGCCTAGACTTTTGATATGCTAGTATAGCAGTTATTATAAGTTCTTTTTATTATGTTTTTACCTAATTTTTTATATTTCTGAATACGCTTACTCTTCCCCGAAGCCGTTTATAGGAACTAGTTAAATCTTATCTTCCAAACTAAGTTATATAATATTTATAAGAGACTTCAGGATCCCTTGACAGAATCGAATAAGTTATATAAAATTTGAAATTGTTATTATAATAAGTTAAAGTAAAGTTATATATTTTATTATCGTATTTTGTATAAAAATCCTTAGTTCCAAATAATCGAAATTCGTAAATATTATATATACTTATTATACTGTTGTAACAAGTATGTAGTTTAGTTATAGCCTTGTTATTATCAGGACCCTTAACCTTAATAAAAAAGTTAGGCAATATTGAAACTTATTGCTATATCGATAATATAATATATAAACCAAATACTTTATAGATTTGTCAGTCTATTTATACTGGATAGGTTCCGTTATAAAAGTTAGGTTTGGCGTTAATAAAGTTGCTGTAAGTAAGTAGCTTAAGGTTTCCAAATACTATATTCCTTGCGTATTGGAAAATGGCTGGGGCAGTCTCTCCAACAGTACTAAGCCAAATCAGGTTTAGCGTATCGCAATCCTGGATCATTATCAGTTAAGTTATATGCCAAATAACAAAGATTATACTCAAAGCATACTAACTTTATTAAATATTTTATTATTTATAAAGTTAAAATTGATCAGCTTAATATATAGAATATAAAATACATATTAAATATAAAATATAAAATTAAATAAAGAAAATATAATTTATATTAATAATATGTTATTTTTATATAATAAATATTTTTTAAAATTTATTAAGAATTATTAATATTATTAAAATAATAATTAAAATAATTTATATAATTTAATTTATTAATAAATTATTATAATTTTTAAAAAAGAATAAAGGAAAGAAAATTTCCTTTTATATAAATTTTTTAAAAAATTAAAAATGAAAATATTATTCTTTTAAAAATTAATAAAAAATACTTTTAAAATTAAATAAAAAATAATAAAAAATAATATTTTAATCGGAATTAAATATAAAAAGTAAAAAAATAATTATTAAAATATAAAATATTCTTAAAAAAATAAATATTATTAATTAAATTAAATATTAAAAATAAAATCGTTAAATATAAAATTTAATAAAGTGTTAAAGGTTTCGAATAGATAAAAGAAATAAATTGTAATATTATTTTTTTGTTAATTATAAAAATTTAAAAATTTAATATTAATATCATTTTTTTAAAAATAATTTTTAAAAAAGAAATATAAATAAAATAATTTTATAAATATATTAATAATATAAATAATATATATTATTTAGAAAAAACTTTATATAAATTTAAATAATTATTTAATAAATAAAAAGAAATATTAATAATAAAATTAAAAAAAATTAATTTTAAACAATTTTAAAAAAATAATTTAATTTTTATTAATAATAAAGGAACAATCGTAGTTATTTATATAAATAATTTATTAATCCTTTTATATATAAAAAAGGTAATAAATAAGTTAAAAACTTAATTTAATAAAGAATTCAAATTAAAATATTTAAAAATAGAAATTTTAAAAAATTATAATAATTATATAATTATTATTATTTAAAAAAATTATATTATTTAAATATTTAAATAATTAGAAATAAAAAATAAACAATAATTATATTATTAATAAGAAATTAAAAAATAATTTTATATTTATTATTAAAAATTTAAATTAAATAATCGGAATAAATTAACT
>JAABUQ010004452.1_pt1 | contig 23896 bp, 29 predicted proteins | sample 5560001 | NCBI WGS metagenome assembly JAABUQ01 (sample SAMN10711888, study PRJNA513371) | rock metagenome | isolation source: Antarctica rocks | place: Antarctica: Victoria Land, Finger Mt nord | collected 2015-12-18
GTGGGATGGATGTTGCAATGATGATCGTGTAGTGCTCTCTCAGTTGTCCTATCAGCTCCTCAATCGTGTGAGATGCACACGGATCGAGCGCAAAGTATGAGTCATCCATGAGCAGCACTTCTGGCTCCACTGCTAAGGCACGAGCCAGGCAGAGCCGCTTTTGCTGCCCTTCTGAAAGGCTGCGTGCATTCTGTTTGAGCCGATCCTTGACCTCGTTCCACAGTGCCACGCGTTGGAGCGCATCTTCGACCACGTCTCGCATCTCTCGTTTGGTGTATCTCCTCTGCACACGCACTCCATACGCAATGTTGTCGAAAATGGACAATGGGAAAAGGTTTGGACGCTGAAAGACGAAGCCAATCTGTTGATGCAGGGAGACAGCACTCATATCCGTGTAAATATCCTCTCCATCAAGCAGCACATGTCCGCTCATCTGAAATTGAGTCGTATGCTCATGCATGCAGCTGAGTGTGCGAAGAAACACGGACTTGCCACTTCCCGATGTCCCGACGACCGCCGTGATGCGAAACGCATGGATATCGATACTCAACTCGCTCAGCACCTGCGTTTCTCCCAAGAAGAGGGTGAGATTGCGGACCTCGATTTTTTGTTTGTCTCCACCATCGCCTGAACCGTTGAAGGGTGATGGGTATCCATCAGAGCTGCCCACATCTCGTACAAACTCTGTTGTTTCGTGTGTCATTGCGCTTCACCTCCTTCTTTTCGCCATACTTTTCAATCAAGCATCTCTCGCTCTAAGAACTCTTGAGAGAAAGTAGTCAATGGAACTTACATTGTTGCCGCAAACACATAGAGAACACACACACGAGCCGAAAGCTTGTCAATCCAGAAAATATACACAGAACGCGTTGCTGTCTCACAAAAAATAAAGGGGAGTGTTGACGATGCTACGGGAAGACGCGATGCAGGAACTTCAACAGAAAGCTTCTCTTGATCTGTCGAGAGAGCAGAAAGTTCAGTGATCCATCCTTCGATATTCTGTGATGTCAAGGTGTACGAGACCGAGGAACGCGGTGACAGGAATGGATCATGCACCAGAGCATTCGACGAAGATGATCCGAAACGACGGAGAACCCAGTACAGACCTGCCGCGACAACTGTTCCAAGAAATGGTGTACAGAGAGAAATCAAGAGCGTATCTTCTCTCCCGAAAACGAGCGCGAGTCCCAACGAATGTGCAGGATTGATGGGTGTTCCACCGAGTGTACACAGACTTGCGGCTATACCAACGGCAAGGGCTGCGAACGAACCAGTTAGGCCAATGGGTCCCTTCGGTCTTTCGTCAGAGGCAAATAGGAAGACAACGAGTAAGAAGACGAGAGTTGTCCCTGTGTTCATCCCCAATGACACGAATGGATTCACGTGAAGAAAAGATGTGTCAAGGATGAGCGACGGTCCAAAGAGCGTATGAAAGAGCCATACACTTGCAATCGCACCAAGAAGTTGACCAGCGAGGTACACAGGAACATCGCGCCATTCCAGGTGACGAATAAGCGCAAAGAAGAGCGTCACGGTTGGGTTCACATGTGCGCCTGAGAAACGACCTAGTACTCCAATCAACACGACGAGACTCCCTCCAAAGAAAAGTGCAGTCGTGAGCGAGGGCATTCCTGGTGTTGTGCTCATGGTCATTGCGCCATAGGACACGGCGACAAGCAAGAATGTTCCGATGCATTCAGCACCTGCACGAAGAAATATTGTTCTCATACTTGTGTCCCTCTCATCCCCACGGCTGTTTCTCAGCAGGAGGACAGAAGTTACATATTTTATCTAGAAGGGAACGCTCTTTGAGCCTTCTCAAGAAGCATTAAAGAGCGTCAGGCAACAATTCGCTCTGTTCATCTTGATTCCGCTCGATCACTGTCAAGAAAAAACGAAGCCGCGTCGTTAATTGAAGTGCGGTCTGCTCGAAGGCTCTGTAACGTTCTTCGTCGGAGCCATCTTGCTCGACCGGGTCTGGAAAACTCCAATGAATGAAGGCGGGATCGCCAGAAAAAGGTGGACAGACTTCACGCATACGATCACAGACCGTGATAATATAATCAAATGATTGACCACGAAATTCGTCTACATGTTTGGAGTGTTGCTGGCTGATGTCAATCCCACTCGTGTTCATTGCACGGAGGGCATACGGATGAAGACTGGAAGGATGACTGCCAGCACTACATACCTCTACTGCGCCGTGACTCAAGTGACGCAAGAGTCCCTCCGCCATCTGAGAACGCGCACTATTCTTCGTACAGAGGAAGAGGACACGGACAGGAGAGTGCCTTGCCCGTGCTGTTCGTGGATGTTGAGGAGCGACTGGAATGCTCAATGCCGGATGCACCGCTTCGCCTGTGGCGACATAGAGCCGACGAAAGGTCTTAAGATCGAGGCTATAGTAAATGGAACGTTCATCAGCAGAGCTGCGGCGTTCCGTCACGATATGCTGATCGCGCAGCTTGCGTAAGTGATAGGACACCACGTTCTGTGGTTCATTCAAAAAGCGCACGATCTCCTGAACGCTATAATCAGAGTGTGCAAGAGCCGTGAGAATCTTCCAGCGCAACTCGTGCGTTAAGAGTTTGAGAAAGTCGGGAAGTTGTGAAGACGCAACCCTTGTGTTCATACACTCCTCCAAACATATTTATTGCGAGACTATTTGCATCAAATATATTTGAAGTATATATGATAAAGGAAAGAAAAGCAAGGAGAATGCCTGCTTGTCGCGAAAAGTAGTAGCGTAGACATACCAGAGCGACCGTCTTGAAGCTGGGGACAGTTCGTTTCTTGCTAGAAAATGTGAGGGGAGACGTTTTCTAGGAACAGAGATGCAAAAAGGGTCGTACTTCTCACTGATGAGAAGTACGACCCTACTCAACACTGCAATGAAGAAAAACGTGATGCTTTCCTCTAGCAGCAACCGCAACCTTTTGGACATCCGCATCCACAAGGGCAAGAGCCAAGAATCTCATTGTTGGTACTCTGTTGAATGTTCATCGTGTTCACTCCTTTCTGATATTTCGTTTGGCAAAGCAATACAGGACATATCATGGCAGGTCCGAAAGGCTTCGTTCTCATCGGGATGACATGCTTCGAGCTTCTGCTCGTAACACTTTATTTCATGACGTAGATGATGTAATTCAGCAATCTCTTGATCGAGAGCAACCAGGCGAACATTCACGAGACCGAGGAGTTCCTGCTGAATATCAGTACATTGTGCATCTAAAGCACCTCTCAAGAGTGTTCTCGCTTCAGAGAATGGGACACGTAAGGATCGGATGCGGCCGAGCAAAATGAGCCGATTGATGTCAGCCATGCTGTAGCGACGATACGTATTTGCTGAACGTGCCTGGGTTGGAAGAAGCCCAATGCTCTCATAGTAGCGAATACTTTTCGCATGTATGCCTGTGATTTGGGCAACTTGCCCTATCGTGAAGCTTTTATCCTGATGCTCGTTGTCGGTGTCCTGTTGCCATGATTGCATGTCCTTTTGCTCCTCCAAGAGAAACTATACACCTTCCCAACGCTGGAAGGTCAAGCCCCTTTGAAAAATGTCTGTGTGTCTCTTGTATGAGTGATGAGCAGATAACGTACCTCGCTCGTCATTGTTTCTCATGTATGCGTGGAAGAAAGCGAAGAAGATCGCGCATTAGGAATGTGCCGTGTTCAGCAGTTCCGTTTCAATGCGAGCGCGAATCGCGTCACGGACATGGCGATACACGGCGAGTTGCTCCTCTTCGCTGCCTTGGGCTTGTGAAGGATCAGGGAACGACCAATGTCTCTGTCGCTTCGCACCAAGAAAGACGGGGCACGCTTCGGCAGCCGCATCACACACCGTAATCACCTCATCAAAGGGTTCGTTCAGATAGCGTTCCAGCGTTTTTGACTGGTGTCCAGAAATATCGATACCGAGTTCTGCCATCGCTTTGATCGCAAGTGGACGGACATGCGTGGCCTCAGTACCAGCACTCAACGCTTCAAACTGTTCCCCATCCAGGTATCTTAGTAATCCCTCCGCCATTTGTGAGCGTGCTGAGTTATGGGTACAAAGAAAGAGAACTCGCTGTTTCATGAACACTCCTTCTGTCTGTTGTTCGCTTCTCGCCGCTCCGTGGTTGTAGTATACACAAGCAACAGTGAATGAAGCAAGGGAGAGGCTCAGAGGAAAGCATCTTGTTTATCCTGTAAAGCGGTAGCCCACGCCTCGGATCGTCTGAATATACTCAGGGCGAGTAGGATCGTCCTCCAACTTCTCTCGTAGCCAATAGACATACCCATCAAGCAGCCGTTCACCCGCTTTCAGGGTCTCGATATGGACCTGCTCCATCAACTCTTTGCGTGTCAAGGCGACATTCCTATGGCGTGCGAGATAGACGAGCAAATCGAAGAGACGCGCAGAAAGCTCAAGCGGTTGCTCACGGTAGGTCACATTGCGTCCTGCTAGGTCGATACGCAGGTCTCCTACAACAAGCATCTCCTGTATATCCTCTTGCGTGTGTTCCTCGTTCTCGTCATGACGTTCAGAAGCATTGAGAAGGCGTTGTGTATACTTGCTTCGACGTAAGAGGGCGCGGATTCGCGCACGAAGGACTTTCCATTGAAATGGGGATGTGACGTAGTCATCTGCCCCCACTTCCAAGCCGACAATCGTCTCCGTTTCATCCTCGTGCATTGCGATCATGAGGATGGGAATATAGGCCGTTTCTGGTTGCATACGCAGCATACGACACATCTCCAACCCGTCTCGTTGTGGAAGCGTAAAGTCCAGTAGGACAAGCAATAACGGATGCGTTTGAGCAAAGGTGAGTGCGGTTTCTCCATCTGCCGCTAAGAGCGTAGAATAGCCTTCTGCTTGAAGTGAACCATCCAGCATCTCTCGCAGTGACGCATCGCCGACGGCAATAAGAATTGCGAGTGCTCCTTCCTGCTCTGCTTCCATGCCTGTGTTTTCCTCTCCTTCTCTGTGTTGCCTACCGCTCTTATACGTTAAACTAAAACCAAGCCCTCTTGAGGGAGGGTCTCAGCAGGGTTATACTTGCTAGATGAGGACAACCAGGGAAAGGCTACCACCTCCTCACGGCTCGACCGATCAAAAAAGATCGCTCTTCCCTGGCATGTTCCTGGACCAGATTGACCATGAGAGGGTCGTGCTTCGAGCACCTGTGTATAAGGACACAAGGGTCCAGGATATCCTTCGTTTGAGAAAGGAGTAATACCATGTGGTATGCTGGACTGGACTGGGCTGACTCTCATCATGACATCGTGGTGATTGATGAGGTAGGTCGCCAAGTTGCCTCGCGCCGAGTGGTCCATAGTGCCGAAGGGCTGGCCGAACTGATCGCGTTTCTGCGTCAGATCGCCCCACTTGATCAGATTGCGTGCATCGTCGAAACCAATCAAGGTCTCCTCATCTCGACCTTGCTGGAAGCAGGATGCACGCTCTATCCCGTCAATCCCAAGACGATAGATCGCCGCCGCAACGCTTCTGGAGCCAAGACCGACTTGATTGATGCCTACCTGTTGGCCAAAACAGGGCGGAGTGATCTGCCTGATCTGAGGAAATTGACTCCTGACAGTGCAAGTATTCAGGAACTTAAAGCTCTGACTCGCGATCAAGATAGCTTGGTGCAGAGTCAAACACGGGTGGTCAATCAGCTGACTGCCTGCCTGAAAGCCTACTATCCGGTCGCATTGCAACTCTTCAGTAAATTGCAGCAACGCTCTACCCTGATCTTCTTGCAGACCTATCCAACGCTTGAGGCAGCGCGACAAGCTTCGGTCGAGGAAATCACGAGAGTCCTCAAAGAGGCTGGGCACCCCAATCCAAGCAAAGTCGCTCCAAAGACTCGTGAGACATTGCATCAGCCACAGTTGCATGCTGATGCGATTACCACGCGCACGAAGTCGCGACTGATGCTGGCTCTGGCAGCCCAGCTCTTGCCGCTGATTGAGCAGATCGCCTCCTACGACAAAGAGATTACCAACCTTTTTTTGACTCATGCAGACGATGAGATCTTCAGCAGTCTTCCGGGAGCGGGAAAGCGTCTGGCTCCTCGCCTGCTTGCGGAATGGGGTGATGATCGCACGCGCTACACTGCAAGTACGAGTGTTCAGGCTCTGGCTGGTACGGCTCCCGTTGCCTTCCAGAGTGGCAAGTATGCCAAAGCCCATAAGCGCTATGCCTGCTTGAAGCCGCTGCGCAATGTGCTGCATCAATTTGCCTGGCAGTCCACCAGGCAAGAAGCATGGGCACTGACGTATTACCAACGCAAGCGAGCTGAGGGCAAGAGTCATAGTATGGCAGTGCGCTCGCTTGCCAACGTCTGGGTGCGCATCATCTACGCTATGTGGCTTGAGCACAAAAGCTATGAGACGGCCACCTTTGAGGCTGCACAACACCACCATGCTCCCAGAGCCGCTTAGAAACCTGTGATCAGGTGACAGACGTTTCAGACAAATAAAAAAGCCTGCTGTTTTTTTGTTTTCAACGTGGCATGCCCAAAAAAGACCACGCAAGCGAAAGGCTGTCAAGGAAAGCGAAGCGGCTTGACAGCCTTGAGTGGCGTGGTACACTTTCTCATGCCTCGTTGAAGACATTTCTCCTCCTCTTTTTCCCAGTTTTTTCTCTTGCTACAAATTGGTCATCTTAGGACTTGACAATAGAGGGTCTTATACGGAGAAAGCCGAACTGTTAGCAGATTGGGGGAAATCTGAGGACGCTCTCGCGGTCTATGATCAAGTGATCCACCTCGACCCTCTCGACTTTTATTCTTATTGGGGAAAAGCGAAACTACTTGCCCGCATTCATCGCGACGAAGACGAATTGGTTGTCTATGATCACTACATTGAACAAAACCCCCATAGCTTTGAGGGGTACCAATGGAAACTCTTTTTCATTTTAGAACGTCAACGCTATGAAGACGGACTGACGACATGTGAACAGTGCATAGCGAATAATCCTCACTTTGCACAAGCCTATGAGTGGCGAGGGCGCATGTTGAACTATTTAGATCGGGACGAAGAGGCACTTGCTTCTTATGAAGAAGCGCATCGCTTAGACCTGAGGGATGAAGGAATACTCGTTGCTCAAGCAGGGATATTCGCCCAGATGAAGCGTTTCGACGAGGCATTAGAGCTATGTGAACAAGCAATTCAACTTGCTCCGACGAAACCTGCATCCTACCAAGAGAAAGGGAACATTCTTACCCAAATGAAGCGGTACGAAGACGCTCTTCTGGCATATCGGAAAGGAGTTCAACTTGATCCCAAAGATACGTCTGTCCATAAAAAAATAGGAGATATCTTGAGCAAACTAGAACGATTTGCCGAAGCTGTGAAGGCGTATGATCACATGATTCGACTCAGACCCGATTTTGTGAGCGCATATCGCTCGAAAGTCCATGCCTTAGAAAAGCTGAAACACTATGATCAAGCCCTCGCAACCTGCAACAAGGGGCTACAGCTTAGCCCGAAGAATCTCTCTCTACTGTGTGCCAAAGCAGATGTTTTGAAAAAACTCATGAGGTATGAAGAAGCAAATGCCGAGTATGATCGTGTAGAGCTTATCGAGCCTCATTCTCTTTATGTTCTCGCTAGCATTTTAGGAAAGGTCGATCTCAAGCAGGTAGCAGAAGCAAAAGAAAGATTGGTAGCAGCGGGCAAAGAAATAAGTGATGATGCAATAGAGGCAGAGATACGTCTCATGCACAAAGAAAAGCGAGCGGCCGAGTTAAAAGCCTCTTTGAGAGCTTTTCCTCTTTTTCAGCCAATCTGCCTCCTCATACAGGAGAAGCAGGAGTGGACCGGAACTCCGAAACAGTTTAAGGAGATCATTTGTTTGCGTTTTCCTGATGCGGTTTCAACATGGTATCGGGCACCATACAAGTATGTTGATGAGTTGAAAAAGATTACTCCAGAGCTTCAGGTAGAAGGAATAGAGGTTGGTGTTCCTCCCGAAACAACGTTGATTACTCTTACCAGAATTGTAAGGTAAAACTACCTAAATAAAGGCTAACAGAATACCACTGTATTGAAGTTTTTCTGCAGAATCATGCGTCCTGACAAGATGTTTCTCTACTCAAGAAACCAGAAAATGCGATAAACGAGTTCTTGCTTCACACTCAACATTCTACAAATTATGGTATTATAAGTTTGCATAACCATCGGTACAATGACATACATCTCCGCAAAACTCATATCGCATAAGGATATCTTTCCACATCATAAAAAATTTATTGAGGTTGCACGTCACCCCACGAAAACGATAAACGTTATAGGAGGCATGACTATGAATTATGGTGAAACGCTCGCATACTGGTACTTACGGTTGAACGGCTTCTTGCCCATAAGAAATTTTGTGTTACATAGAACTCCTCAATCTAATGAGAGCAACCAGTACTACAATGCAGATGTTGATTTGTTGGCAGTAAGATTTCCATTTGTGCATGAGAAGTATAGATATGCAAATCGCATAGATGACCAATGGGACGATCATTGGGATAAGAATTTACTGGAAGAGATACCAGAGCTACACAAGAATGTTGTAGGTCTTATCGTAGAAGTCAAAACAGGAGAAGATATCAGCAATCTTTCTTCGTTTAACGAGACTCGTCTCAGAGCAGATATTCACCGCCTAGGTATGTTCGAATCATCAGACATTGTCAATGAAGTGGCAGAAGGTTTACAAAAGAGGAAAATCATAAGTAAAGATGGATATAGTATAGGAAAACTACTTATCAGCGAGAATCTCAGATCAGGTATATGGATAAACATACCTTTAAGAGAGATTGACAAATATCTACACGAGCATATGGAAAAGTACGTTAGTCCCAAGTATGCGAGTCGGCATATGTTTCCAGATGACCTCATACAATACATAATTTGGGAAGAGTATCACCAAAATAGAATAACATAGCCTAATCATCAAGTAAGTGACTAAATGGAGAGAGGAGATAGGGAATATATGTGGGAAAACAATACTCAAGAAGAGAATGCTGTGCGAGTATGTTCTTTTTGTAGGAAAAGCCAGGATCAGGTACTTCGACTTACGAGGGGACCAGGTGATGTGAATATTTGTGATGAGTGTGTCGATTTGTACCGAGAGCATCTTGAGAAAGAGGTGGGGAAAGCTGTAGACAAGGTGAAAATGATACAGGTTTGTAGCACCTGCGGAACTTGTCCCCCTGCAAGTCACCACTACTGCTATAATTGTGGGACTCAGCTTATTCAGGATTAGACGAGCAACACCACTCAGTGAGACTTGCTCAAAAAGAGCGAAGGCATAGCGTTGGCTTCTCAGATGAAAAACACAAATACTCGTGATAGCCTACGACAAACTGACTTCGTGCCTACTTGTCGAAAAATCGTTACGTGAGCATAGTAATGAAAACACCATCAGTAAGCAGACCTAAGACTGCTTCAAACGCTGTCACCCAGATTGGGGTATGGCGGACGTAAACAGATCGAAGAAAACATGTCCGTGAAATGCGGTAATGCTTTCGAGAAATGCTTGAAGCAAAGATAGATGAGGCGTGATTAACAGATACTATAATATCCCCAAAAACTAGGCAAGGAATCTATTAGAAACCGCATGAATAGAGACCCAGTACTTTTTCCACGCTTACTCGTGTTTCCCGTACTTTTTCTACGATGACCGTAGAGTCATTCCACGCTTACGACAAAACTTTTTGTCTCTTCATGCTCATTCTATTCCACGCTTACAGTAGAAGGCACAGTGTGCGGTTGTCACTTAACCCATAGGTTTTGCAGAATCTGCAAAACTATGCTTCCGTTTCTCTCCTGCAAAACTATGCTTCTCATTCCATTCAATAAAAATTTTATGTTAAATCGAATTCGAAAGTGTGTGATGCTTTGTAAGGTGGGGGATGAGTGATAATCAAAAGAAGTCTTCTATCTCGCTTGATCAATTATGTTTGTCGAACAACCCACTTGGTTCTTCTGACTAGGGACATCCTCAATTGTTTTCTTGCTTGTTAGTCCAATTTACGAATTTACAGCACAGGAAATCAATAATAGGACTGAACAAAAGTGTGAAGACTTATTCTTCGAAGCGCATGTTGAGTAGCACCGTTGACTCTGCTCAAACCGATGCATTTCCTAATCCCAGTTCTCTAAGAGCCTCGCGCCAAGCATTTGCAGCTAATGGGTATATCATATAACCAGGACGCGTAATCGCTTCGGTTCTGTCGGAACTGAGATCACAGAAAAATGCACCAGACGCATGAAATGCTTACCTCTCCTCGTTTGAACTATGAGGCAGCTAGTATCCATGTCCGGAGATCTGTGAGTCGTTGCAGAAAAGCTTGCCGTTGTTCCAGGAGAGAGGCTGTTTCACCCGTGGTGCGGCGCGGACGGAGATAGTTACGCAATTCGTCAAAAGCACAACAGAAGCGTGCCGCCGCTTCAATGGTTCCAAAGCCACGCATCGGATAGTACCGCTGTTTGATACCACGATGATCTTGCTCCAACCGGTTATTGAGGTATTTATTCGTCCGATGATGCACATCATCGCCCATGGTTTCGCAGATAGCTCGTGGATAGGACGCATGCCCATCGGTAGTCACCTGATCAGGGACATGGCCAACCACAGTAGCAGCCTGCTTGAAAAAACGCTGCGCTGCCTCCATATTCCGTTTCTCGCTCACCATGGAATCCACCAGATTGCCGTCATGATCGATCGCCCGATAAAGATAGCACCACTTTCCATGGACCTTGATATACGTTTCGTCCACGTACCAGGATCTCCCGGCTTGACCTCGTCGTTTGGTCCGCAATTGCTCTGTCATCAAGGGGGCAAAACGTCTCTCCCAGTCTCGAACAGCCTCATGGGTAAACACGAAGCCCCTCTCTAAGAACATCTCGGCGACATCACGCAAACTCAATTTATAACGCAACCGCCACAAGACAGCCAACAGAACAATATCGGTCGGGAATTCCAGGTAGTTAAAAGGGGTATTGGTTCGTTCGTTAAAGGTCCGGTGACATGCTGAGCAAAAGAAGGTTGCATAGCCAAGCTCTGTTTTCTTCGCTCGCTTTCTGGTGATGGACGTTGCGCAATAGGGGCAATTCATGGATTCCTGCTTCTCTTTCACATTGTTACTTGGAGAAGGATAACAGAAATCTGACTCAGTGCCAAGATTGGTGTTTCAGTTCTGACAGAGCCTATTGTTAGTAGCAAGCATGCAGTTCCAGGTATCTAAGTTGTATGATGTACTTTTTCCATGCTTAGCAGTTTTTCGCGTACTTTTTCTACGATGACCGTAGAGTCATTCCACGATTACAACTGGCCATTTCATCTTCTTACGCTCATTCTATTCCACGATTACGATAGACCGGACAAGCGGGGGAGGAGTCCCTTCGTATCCGCGCCAGTTTCCAGCCTTCCTCCACATCCCGGGACAGGAGCAGATGAAAGCCGTTCCACCTGGGGGAGTGCCCGGCTTTGCGCTTGTATGGTCGGTGGGCGAAAAAAGAAGCGACGACGTGGGGGAGCGGCGCGACTGCCCTTGAATCCATGCGGGAGAAGTCGATGCCTCCCACGTCCGCCCGGTCATCTACCAGCAGGTGTTCCCCTTCGATCCAGGCAGAGAGGAGGGCGAGGGCCTCGTCTGGGTTCTGTCAGAATTCAGAAAAAGGCTTGTCTTAGACACCATTTGCAGGTATGATGAGGGCACAACTTCTCTGATCTGGAGTGCCTCATGAACTGTCCATATTGTGCCTCGACCATCACCAATGAACAAACCCAGAAGACCACGCTTGGCTATCGAACGTTCCGTTGCTCAGCTTGTCAACGCCGCTTCAACGAGCGTACAGGGACGCCGTTCAACTTCCTCGAATATCCCACTGATGTGGTTCTGCTGGTTGTTCTGTGGAGGCTTCGCTACAAATTGAGCCTGCGGGATCTCTCTGAAATGTTCCTGGAGCGGGGCATGGTGTTCACTCATGAAAGTGTGCGGGACTGGGAAGCACGGTTTGCGCCTTTGGTGGCGGACCAACTGCGGATAAAACGGCGGGGACAGGCCGGAAGATCCTGGTATGTGGATGAGACATATATCAAAGTTCACGGAAAGTGGTGCTACCTCTATCGCGCCATTGACGCTGATGGCAACTTGGTTGATTCTCGCTTGAGCGAGAAACGTGACATGGAAGCCGCCCAGCAGTTTTTCAAGCAGGCTCTCTCTGTCGTTGGCCACACCCCCAAACAGGTGACAACCGACGGTCATACTTCCTATCCACGAGCCGTACGCGAGATACTAGGGAGCGGTGTACAGCATCGAACAAATAAATATCTCAACAATCGGTTGGAGCAAGACCATCGAGGAGTGAAACAACGGTACTATCCGATGCATGGCTTTGGGAATTTCACATCAGTAGCGCGTTTTTGCCGTGCTTTTGATGAATTGCGCCACTATTTTCGCCTACGTCACACCATGGGAGAAACACTGTCTCTTATGGAGCAACGACAGTTGTTCTGTGAAAAACTTGCTGCCCTGCAACTCCTGATGCTGATGGCTTCCTAGCTCAACGGATGATGAGTTGAGGACTTCCTCTTCTATGGGCTTTTATGCTCTCAGTTCTGACAGAACCAGTGATGTGACGTCTGACGAGTAAAACCGGTAATATACCGTGTGCTGGCTACTTAGGACATCCGTTCACAAAATTGGAATGTTGCGTTAGGATAATTTCTCTTCTTCCATTTGGTGGGATACCCCAGGAAAGGTGAGTCCAAACAAAGCTCTCCTTTATTAAGATCGAAGCAGAGACCTGAGCGATGAAGCATATGAATGACCTGTTCTCTTTGTCCAAGGAGGGAAAACAGGTAGGGAATACAAAAAGGCCCTCTCAGGCACTCATGCGTGGCCTGCGATCCTAATGCATGCGCTCGCCATCGTTATGCTGCTCTGCGATAGTCATGGTGTAACCCACCTAACACGGGAACGACCATCACCCGGGTTGACTGATTCAGGAAAGGAGCTGACGGAGCCGACGGGTCCGGAAGCCGCTGCCCGATCCCTTGATGCGATCGAGCTTGGTTGAAGTACACAACATACGCTTTGAGAAGGCGATAAAGCTGCTTCTCCTGGAAGATCAGAAAGTGATTCAGACACTCTCGTCTCACACTTCCGAGAAAGCGTTCACAGATGGCATTGGCTCGCGGAGTCCGGTATGGCGTTCGAAGCACTTTGATGCTGCTTGTTGCGGCCACTCGTGCAAAATTCGTCCCGAATTTGCAATCATTATCCCGGATCAGATATTTGGGCCTCTGCCCATATGGAGTAGCCTCCCGCAGTTGTTGCGCTACCCAGAGATCAGTTGGAGAGCGCGTCACATTCACATGGATCACCTTGCGCGACTTTAGCTCGATAATGAAAAGGCAAAAAGCGGACGGAAGAAGAGATCGGTGACCTGCAAAAAATCACAGGCCCATACCTCTGCTGCATGATTGTGGAGAAAGGTCTTCCAGGTTTGTCCACGCGCTCGTTTGGGGCGACCCTGCCGCATATACTTCTGGATGGTCCTTTTACTCACTCGAATATCCAACTTGAGGAGTTCACCGCGAATCCGCTCAGCTCCCCAAAGCCGATTATTTGTGGCCATGTCCTTGATCAAGGCAATCGTCTCTGGCGAGAGCCTCGGCTTCCTCTCCTGCGCCTGAGATTTGTGCTTCCAGAACAGGCGGAAAAGTTCACGGTGCCAGCGGAGCAGCGTCTCTGGCTGGATTAAGAAGAGCGATTGTTTCCAGGTTTGCGCCATCCTTGCCAGGAACACCAAGAGGAGCCGGTCCGTCTTTTTGCATACTGGTCGCTTGATCTGCCGGCGCAAGATAATGAGTTGTTGACGCAACAATGCGTTTTCCGCCAGCAGTTCGGCTTTACCTCGGGTCAAATCGGCGAACGTTCCGAGCGTGAGGGAGGTCGTCGGTGGTTTGATCCACCTCAAAACACATTCTTGGAGTGCATGCACATTCAAACAGAGTTGTTGTTTGATCGAGGCGAATACAGAGAGCATGAACCAAGTCTCCTTTTCCTGAACAGGGGCACTTGTTCGGGGCAGACACGCAAAAATGAACCGCATTGATTGTACATTTTTGTCAGGTCTTTTGGCAAGAAAGCTTGCTCCATGAGTTACCAAACATCAACTGCGAGAACAGATGTCCCAAGTAGCCAGCACAGCAGGGGCGAATGTAAATGACCCAAGTAGCAACGGCGAGTTCCAGGGAGTAATGCAGCCAACGACACCATACGGCTCGCGCTCCGTATAGTTGAAGAGGCTACGCTTTTCTTGTGGAATCGTCTCGCCCTGTATCTTGTCGGCTAGGCCAGCAAAATAGCGGTACCAACCGGGAATGGCTTTAAGTTGAGCGTACATCTCGCGTAATAGCTTTCCATTATCTCGTACCTCAATCTCAGCCAGTTCGCGTGCGCGGCTCTCAATCACGTCTGCTAGCTTGTTAAGAAGCCGTCCACGCGCGGCTGGTCCAATCTTAGACCACGTAGTATCGAAGGCCACTCGTGCCGCCTTTACCGCGTCGTCCACGTCTTGCGCATGAGCATTCACGATAGTCGCCCATTCTTCGCCAGTTGCTGGATTGCTTACTGGAAGACGTGATGCTCCTTCAGGTTGTACATACTTTCCGCCAATATACAGTCCATAATCCTGCGTCTTCGACAGTACCTGTGACATAGGTCAAAACCTCCTCGTTTGGCAACTCTATAGATCAGTCGAGCTGCTGTTTTGAGTAGCATGATGAAAGTGTACCCAATTTTTTGTTAAATGCCAACTGTTAGCTGTTAGACGAGGCTTAGGAAAGCAAAATGCAGAAGGCAAGACAAGCAACATTATTGTGGATATAATAAGAGATGGTAGTGAGATAAAGGACTTTCTTTCTCCTACCACCTCTTTCAGAAAAGTGAGAGGAAAAACGATGAAACCAGTACTCGAAGATATGTTTTTGGATCTAGGGGCTGCACCTTCCATCAGTCATGCATGCGATTTCGCTGGGAAGACAGCGAGTGACTTGTGTGTGTAATCTTCGCCAGCGCCACAATCGCTGATAGTACAAAAGTGACAATGCCTTGTTAGACACGCTGCAAGAGTCTATCTCCCGCGAGAATATTATGTTGCTTAAAGATCTCTGGTGTAGTCTCCTCGTACAGGCGACGCAGGTTCTCCGTTTTTACGCCTGGATACCAGGGATCGAGCAGGTAATACTGCTTTGATGTTACCCATGAAGGTGCGAAAAAGTTCTCTTGTGAGCAGAGTTGTTCAATTGCCGCTGCGTAGAGGGCAGCCCAGCGCCCCTCCTCCAATGAGGTAACTTCACGCAGTGGCTGCTCTACAAGTTCAAGGCGATCTCCAGGCTGAGAACGTCGCCAATCGTCAAGAAAGTCTCCCAAGGTTACCCATGGATTTTCCCCGCGCAGAAGACGCTCAAAGCTTTCGGCAGCACTATAGCGATGCCAGTGATAGAGAGAGGTCATTTTTTACAACTTTCAGTCAAGTAAATAGTTCTTCTATAATATATTGTACACGAGCCGTAAGGTATTGTGAAGGAATGTATTGCCCTAGAACGTCTATAACCTGCTGCGGGTCTGTAAATCCCAGGCTTTGAACAAGTGCTTCAGCGTCATCGATATCCTGGGGACGACCTGCTATGATTTTCATGGCAAGAATATAGTCCAGAGTGGGAAGGTAAATATCTAATCCTGGATAACTTTTCCATAACGTGATGGGTGGAGACGAGTAGAGAAACCCTTTGGCACCGTCATTGAGCCAATCAGGAGGAAGTCCTTCTTGAGAAGCAATTCGGGATACTGCAGATCGAATGGCTGCTGCTCCTTGCTCAAACGAAGCATCGATATCACGAGTAGAGCGCCGATTTCCTACTATCAATACCATGAGGTTCTGTCAGGACTCAAACCCCCTATCTTGGCACAGAGGTCACCTTTCTGTTATGCTACTCTCATCATTCTGACTGAACGAGGAACATTGACCAATGAACTGCCCCCATTGCGCAGAAACGACTACCCAAAAACGAACGAAGAAAACCAAATTGGGATATACCACCTTCTTTTGTCGGGGGTGCCAACGTACCTTCAACGAACGAACAGGCACTCCTTTCAATTATCTTGAATTTCCCACTGACATCGTCCTGCTCGCGGTCTTGTGGCGATTGCGCTATAAACTGAGTCTGCGTGACGTGGCTGAAATGTTTTTAGCGCGCGGTTTTGTGTTTACCCATGAGACGCTTCGCGACTGGGAAGCGCGCTTTGCTCCCTTGATAGCGGATCAGCTACGCACCAGGCGGCGGGGACAAGCAGGGACATCCTGGTATGTCGATGAAACCTATCTCAAGGTCCATGGAAAATGGTGCTATCTGTATCGAGCCATTGATGGGGATGGCAATCTGGTTGATTCGCGGCTCAGCGAAAAGCGAGATATGGATGCCGCAAAACAGTTCTTCAAGCAAGCAGTTGCCGTTGTTGGTCATGCTCCAGAATATGTCACGACAGACGGGCATCGTTCCTATCCACGTGCCATACGCGAAACTCTGGGAAAGGATGTGAAGCATCGGACGAACGTCTATCTGAACAACCGAATAGAACAAGATCATCGAGGTATCAAACAACGGTACTATCCCATGCGTGGCTTTGGGAACTTTGTGTCAGCCGCTCGCTTCTGTCGTGCGTTTGATGAATTACGCCAGTATTTCCGACCTCGCCACACAGAACGGGAAACCATGCCACTGGCGCAACAGCGTCAACTCTTCCGTGAGAGGGTTGCGACTTTACAAGAACTGATGGTTGCAATCTCATAGTTTAGCAAGTGGTTTGTATTAGACTTTGAAGACCTTGCGGATTTTTGTGCTCCCAGTTCTGACACATCCCTCCTCCAGCGATCTATGAGGAGTTGGAACAACGGCTCACTCAGAGAGAGAGCCTTCTGGTGATGCGTGGTCAGGTGCGTAATCAGCTCCATGCGCTCCTGCACAATCCCGTTGTGATTGATCATGCTCGGCAACTTGTAAAACTATGGTATTATGGATTTGAAAAACCAGCGGTATAATGACATTGAGGACTGAAGCCCTCGTCCTCAATTTGAACGAGATAAGGGGATGGATATGAGTCATGTATTCCAAATTCCTGACGACTTGTACACGAAGCTTGCAATGTACGCAGCACAGCGCAATCAAACGCCTGAGAATCTGTTTCTCGCCTGGGTCAGGGAAGTTGCACAGAAACAAGAAGAGTCAGTGACTTCAGGCACTTTAGAGCCGAAAAATGTACATCAGCCTGAACAAGATCAACACGAGAGAGACCTTCAAAGTCCGCTCTTTCAAATAGCAGGCATGTTTGCTATAAACGAGCCGGGTTGGGCTGATAAGCATGATCAATATCTTGCGGAGGCATACCTAGAGAATCATGCCGAAGAAAAATGACCTCTTTGTCGATACATCAGGATGGGCTTACTACCTAGATCGTTCAGACCCACTTCATATGAAAGTTGTTACAATTGTGCGAGACTACGCCTTGCAGAGACGGAATCTAGTGATAGCGAACTATATTCTTACTGAACTCGTTGCCCTCCTTTCAAGCCGCTTTCATCTTCCTCGAAAAGAGGTCATCAAGGCTATCAATGCGCTCAAATCAGATGCTGTTGTGGAAATTGTACACATTGATGTGTCAATGGACAACGAAGCGTGGAAGTTACTAGAGAAGCGGATTGACAAGGAGTGGTCTTTGGTAGACGCTAGTAGCTTTGTAGTGATGAAGCAGTTTGGCATAACAGAGGCTCTAACCACTGATCACCACTTCACTCAGGCTGGTTTTATAAAGCTACTCTGACTTCACTCAAAACAGAATTGAGCATGGCAAGAGCCAAGCTTGATTATCAGCCAGGAGGGGTAATCGAAATGAAGAAAGGAGGAAGAAGACATATGTGGGAAAACAATACTCAAGAAGAGATTGCTGTGAGAGTGTGTTCCTTCTGTGGGAAAAGCTGGGATCAGGTTCTTCGACTCACAGCAGGGCCAGGGGGTGTGAATATTTGTGATGAGTGCGTCGATTTGTACCGTGAGCATCTTGAAAAAGAGGCGGGGAAACCTATAAACAGGGAGAAATGGGTACAAATTTGTAGCACCTGCGGAACTCGTCCTCCTGCAAGTCACCGCTACTGCTACAATTGTGGAACTCAACTACTTCGAGGTTAGACAAGCGACACTACTCACATGAAACTTGCTCAATATAGGTGAAGATGCAAAGTTGACCTCTCAAGTGAAAACACAAACACTCGCAATGGCCTGTGAAGAATTGGCTTCGGGCCTACTTGCCGAAAAACCGTTGCGTGAGCATAGCAATGAAAACACCTTCGATGAGAAGACCTAAGACGGCTTCAATAGCTGTCACCCAGATTTGGGGTGTGTCGGACATGAACAGTTCGAAGAAAACACGTCCGTGGAATGCGGGAATGCTTTCAAGAAACGCTTGGAGCAAAGATAGCTGCGGTGGGTAGTACCGCCCCAGCACAAAGTACGCACAAGCACAGAATGAGATGACGAGAGCATAGCAGGCGAGAATACGCCGCATATGATACCCATATCCTGCCACCATTGCAAGCAGGAAAGAAAAGAGCCATTTTCCAAAAGACCGTCGCGTCCAAAAATAGCACGCTGCAGAACGTGTGCTCTTCTTCGCTTACATGGCCCGAGGAGCATTCTTCCCCTCGCTGCGACTCGTCAGACCTTCGAGCGGCTTGCAGCAGACGGACAGAATTCAACTCACCTGCAAGCCCATTCCCTTGAAGGGGAATAGGCCGTCTAACCCTGCATTCCTCCTGATCGCCCTTGCGGTGAAAATGCGCTAGGCGTCCCTGATCGCGAGCCACTTCAATGTCTCAAACGACGTAAGGCATCGACCGCGATGACGCTTTACTTGTGGTGCCTCTTTTTCCGTTTCTTTTTTCCCCACCGCTGCGGATGAGGTCTACCCGGCGCGTCGTACCCGATTGGACCGCCCGGCGGCGCGAAGCCAACCTCTTGCGCGGTCACGATATCGCCGTCGAGCACATCCAGCAACTGCCTGAGCCATTCCTGCACACCCATACTCCGTATCTGCATAGCGTTCACCTCGATCCACATCGCTCTTTCGATAATGGGAGGATGCTCGGTGGCGAACAGAGGGTCGATGGTGATGGCCTGATATGGGCTCACATATTCGTCGGCAGGGGTGGCCTTTCCTTCCAGCACATCTACCAGTTGCCTGAGCCACGCCTCGGCCCCTCTGTCTCGTATCAGCAGCACATTCGCCTGCACCCATTCCTCCTCGCTCATGGGCGGTTCATGCTCCTCGGTCAACTGGGAAGCAACCGTAAGAGCGTAGAACGGATTGATCATGATGCGCTGGAGGTTGTCTTCTGTAAACGGTGCCATTTCCCTCTCCTTCCAAGCAAGATATTGTTCGACTTCGGCATGCTGCACTCCTCTTCTCGCGCAGCCACCCGAAAGGGGAAGTGCCTCCTCTCCCTTTGTCCCATGCGGCCAGGCCGCGGAACTTCACGCCGTGGAACACGGACCAGCACGAGTACGCGCGGCTCACGTCCACTTGAGCTGCTCCTTCAGGCTCGCGAAGCGACCCGCGCCGATGATGATGTGGTCGAGCAGTTCGATCTCGAGGAGGTGCCCCGCCTCGACCAATTGCTCCGTGACCTCGACATCGGCCTGCGAGGGAGTCGGGTCACCGCTAGGGTGATTGTGGCAGACGATGAGGCCGGGGCAGTTGCTCGTGATCGCTGGCCGGAATATCTCCGCCACGCGCAGCACCGAGTTGTTCACGGTCCCCCGATAGCGGCAGATGTTGCCGACCACCTGGTTCTTGGAGTTGAGCAGCAGGATGCGCAGCTCCTCGTGGTCGAGGTAAGCCATCTCGACCATCACCAGGTTTGCGGCATCGGTGGGCGAACGCACGCGGTACCTGTCCTCGGAATCCAGTGCGCCCAACCGCCGCCCGATCTCGAGGGCGCCCTTGAGTTGCGCCGTCTTCGCCTCCCCCATCCCGTACTCCGAGCACAACTCGCCGAAGTCCGCCCGCACGAGCCCACCCAGTCCCCCGTACTTCGCGAGCAGCTTGCCCGCAAGTTCGATGGCGTTGTCCTGCTTGGTGCCTGTGCGCAGGGCGATGGCGAGCAGTTCGGCCGCCGAGCGGGCCCCTGGACCCGCGTGCCTGAGGCGCTGGCGGGGTTGCTCGCCTCTGGGCAGATCGCGCACCGTCGGGTGGTATTCCAGCTTCCTGTCCGCGCCGGCACCGGCGCCTCCTTCCCCGTTCGCATTCGCCACTCCTACTCCTTTCTCGAAGCAGGCTCCGCACTCGGAGCCGTCTTTTGCTTCTGTTCTTTCGCGCGGCAGCGAAAGGGGAAATCCGTGGGCGGCACATCGGCGTCGCGTGATGGTGCTCCTCCCGACGAGGCACAGGACCCGCTCAGTGGGCAGCGTTGGCAGAGGGGATAGCGTGCTCGACAGACGAGGGCGCCGAAGTCGAGGACGGCCCAGCTGACTGTCAGGCTCTTCTCGCCGACCGTCAGGCACCGTGCGAACCCGTGCAGGTGCGGGTCGCCGACTTTGGGGAGGGGTCGAAAGCCGAAGAACCTGCCCAAGACCCGCGCGGTGTTCACGTCGACGAGCGGCTCCGCCTGACCGTAGACCACCGACAGCACGGCACTGGCGGTGTACTGGCCGACACCCTTAAACCGTTCTAACTCGCGACGCGAAGCAGGGAGCGCACCGCCTGTCTCTTCGACGGTGCGCGCGAGGGACAGCAGCACGTCCGCCTTCTGCCGCCAGAGCCCGAGGGGTCTGAGGGCTTGCCACAGTTCCTCTTGCGGGGCCTGCCCAAGCGCAGTCCAGGAGGGATAACGGGCCAGGAACGGGATGTATGCCTGGGCGACGGCACCCGCGGTCGTGCGCTGCAGCAGAATTTCCGCCACAACGACCTCGTAGGCGTTCCTGCCCGCCTCACGCCAGGAGAAGGTGCGCCCGCACCGCTCGAACCACGAGAGGAGCTGTCCGCGCAACCAGATCACCCGCTCGTCGCCGGGTAGGGGTGGAGTGAGGTCTCGATGAGTACACGGCTGCGACTGCTTGTCCATCAGAATTCTTCCTACGCCTTTCAAAACGTCGTCAACTCCCATGAGCACTCTACCTCACGCGTACTGGAACCAACCGCCCCATACGGGCGTGGGAAAAACACTGGTACATGTTACGGGTGCGCGAGATGTTCAAAGGCAGCTGGCACACCTTGCTGACCGGCATTCCACCCCGCGCCGATTACGGCTGAACAGTCAACCGACTGAGGGGCAAACACCAGCTTGCGTGTTGACGGTCTAGTACGACCGCCGTCGCTTTGTCAGCGGTTCATCGACTCTCCTCCTACAGTAACCCAGTACCCGCCGACCGTCTCCGAGGTGTAGTGCTGGCCTGTGACCTGCGAGAGACTTCTCAGAATCCGCTCGACATCTTCGCGTGCAAGGGACCCTCCCTGTTCCATCCAATACACCATACTCGGCTCGACACACGCGATTGCGGCGACGGCGAGCGTGCTCAGGTTGTGCTTCCGCTCGATCTCCCTCAGCGTCAGTTTCCCTTCTTCGCTGATGTAGGGCACCTAACCCACCACCTTCGCGTAGGTCTCAACGACCATGCGATTCGCATCCTCTGTTCCCACGAGTTGTTCGAGTTCTTCCTGATACTTGCCCAATGCGTTGTACTTCTGCTCGATGAACTTGTGAGACGCGACGACGGCGTACCCGGAAAGGGCCAGCCGCATGGACTCACACTCTAGCTCGATCTGCCTGCGCAGTCTGGCAACCTCGCTCATCATCCTACCTGCCTTTCTCTTGATGTTCTAACATACTTCGTTGCGTTGAACCCGTACGTGCCCCTAGCCGGGCTAGTTACCGAAATTCCTGCTTAGGTCTCAAGCAGACGAGAGACGAGCGCCGTCGTCTGCCGCATGCGGCTTGCACACAACTATCCCACATCATGAATTCCGGTTGCGGTCCCAATCGACTGCTACACGCGTTCGCTAGACGCTGATGAGCGAACAGCACATACGTACGTTCGCGCACTTTTGGGTGCATTTCCATCAACGTTCTCATGCTCGTTCTGACCTGCGGTACGGACGTGGTGCTTTTTGAGAATCACCGCTTTATCGGTACCCAATGTAATACATACCATTACATTGGGATTGTGTCAAGAGGGCAAGTCGAGTATGATGGACGCGTATCGAGAAGCGAAGGAAGAGGAGCACCATGAGACGCTTGCGCGTAAAAGAGGTCGCCCAGGCCAGGGGCTTCACCATGGCCAGGCTGCAGCGGGCGGCCGACATCAATCTCAAGACCATCCAGGCGATCTGGCGCGACCCACGCCACAATGCGTCGCTGAACACGCTGGACAAACTCGCCGAAGTGCTCGGCGTCCCCGTCACCGAGTTGATCGAGGACGTGCCAGCGGGGACCACTTCACAGGAGAAGAAACCAAAGAAGGTCGCCGAGGACACCGATGCATATCCCGCGAGGGATGAGAGCTAACCTCCTCCACGCGCTCCTTTTTCACGAAAGCGTGGGAGGGCTGCATGAGAATGTGTCTGCCGCGCGTCAGCGGAGGCACTCAGAGGCCCGGCGAGGAAGGTGTACAGTGTGACCCCTAAACATGAGGTTATGCGCTTGTTCCTGTCCTTTGCCCCCTTGGACGCTTTCAATCAGAGAGTGGCGTTCCACTCCCATTTGGGGCCGAACGCGACAACCGGTAAGCATCTGGATCGATTTCTTCGACCATCCGTTCTTCACAAAAGCGACCTTTGCCCCCTCCCATCACGCCGCTACGCGACGAACACCAAGTGATTTGGAGCCGCCCCACGTCTAAGGTACTGCAGATCGAGAAAAGTTGCGCGGGCGTGCCCGTGCAGAAGGGGATGATGAAGGTGCGCTACTACTATATGTGAAGTTTTTCTGCAAAACTATGCTTCCTCTATAGGGCAGGCAAAAGCGCGAAAACAGGAAATCGTAGGAAGTCACATCTTTCTACAAGCTCAGAGAACTAAGGCTCCCTGCAAAACTATGGTATTCTCAATCTGCAAGACCATGGGAATAATGACAGAGAATTCCAGCGTAACTCCGAAATGAAATGAGATTCCATTGTAACTCCGAAAAAATTCAAGAAGCTGGCACCAAATTCCTTGTATTATTTGATTTGGTTTGGTGTTAGCTTGTAGGGTCTATCTTGAAGAAAATAGGGATGTTTACTAGGACAAGAGTAAAAGCAGTAAAAGACTGCAAAGGCTTTCTAATGGAGTTTTACTTTGAAAAATGGGTGTCAAACCTTAAAACCAATAAGTATGTACATAACTGATATTTACATCTATTTGAACAGTTTAAGTAACTCTATGAATAACGTTCTTTGCCAATTTCGCGATTTTACCTTCGTTTTCTCCTTGGAGAAAAGTGATTTAAGAGAGCATTGACTTGTGGATATGACCTCAACTGATATACAGGTACTCCAACAATCTTACTAATACTACTCAAATAGACTTTACCTCCTGAGGCTATCCTATCTTGTATAGCCATATGTATGAGGTTGACCCGTTTCTGTAGAGTCGGGAAACTTGGAAAGTGAACGAGAAATCACTCTTGAGACGTTGCTTTCTCGAAAGAAGAATACGTTGAAAAGATGCTTAGTACTATTTCAGCGTCTTTACATGATAGCACGCATAACAAGTAACGTCAGGAGAGAAAAAGGTTTCTTCTTCCTCCTTTCGGTTTCTCTGCTGTTCGTAGACGACAGGACTCCTATCTCCAAGCGTCCAATGACGACGTTTGCGAT
>JAABUQ010004453.1_pt1 | contig 23896 bp, 24 predicted proteins | sample 5560001 | NCBI WGS metagenome assembly JAABUQ01 (sample SAMN10711888, study PRJNA513371) | rock metagenome | isolation source: Antarctica rocks | place: Antarctica: Victoria Land, Finger Mt nord | collected 2015-12-18
ATCGCCTGCACCCGGCCGGCGGCGTCGAGCAGGGGCCCGCCCGAGTTTCCCGGCTGGACCCGACCGCGCAGTGAGACGATCTCCCGGCGCACCGGGCCGCGGCCGTAGGCGTCCTGGGAGATCGCCGCAGACGTATCGCCGACGCGGCCGGGCCGGATGGTCAGGGGCCCGTTCTCGGGATAGCCGACGATGCCAACCGGGGTTCCCGCCCGAGCATCGCTGGCCACCGCCAGCGGGGCCAGCCCCAGGCCAGCGACGCGCAGCAGTCGCCCGGTGCTTGGCGAGCCTATCGGCATCGGGTCGGCCGTAGATCCTTTGCGGCTGTCACTCGCGTGAGGACGAGCCGGTCGGTCTTACAGCCGCGCAGAACCGCGGCAAAGCGATTATCGGCTAGATCGATCCCGTAGTCGGGTGCCAGCGGGTGAGGCCACAGCCCAGTGATCTGCCCGCCGGTGAGGCTAGCTGCTTCAAGCGGCAAGGTCGTGGCACCGTGATCGTCGAACGCGATTCGGTCAGCACCCAGGTAGAGCACGCCAGAGCCGCTTCCACACGGCAGGCTCAGAGGGTGAAAGGTCGTCCCCCCGGGATCGAACCATCCGATCTGCTCCCCGCACATTGGGCTCGGTGCCGCTGTCCCGATGCTCGCGGCTACCTTGCCGTCGGCCTGGATGGCCAGGCGGCTGAGCCCCTGGGCAGGGATGGGGCGAACCACGGTTCTTCTGCTCCTGGTGTCATACACGGCCGTGCTGTAGGGCCCGTTGGTCGGGGCCCAGACGAGGTAGCGACCGCCGCTGGACAGGGAGTCGTCAGCCCCGGCCAACACTGCACGAGACCGTCGTGCGCCGAGCCCGTAGATTGCGAGCTGCGCACCGCGGCCTGAGCAGTTCTCGCCGTCGACGGCGACCGTCTGTCCGGCGACGGCAACTTCCGTGTCTTCGGGCACGAAGAAGGGGCTCGGGTGCCGACACGTCGACAGTCGCTCCACAGTGCCTCCGGACAGCGACTGGGTGGCCACCTCGTCAAAAAGGGTGTTGCAGAACCCGCCGCTCTCGGCCTCCCCGCACTTCGCGCGGTACAACAGCACGGCCACCCGCTCCGGCGATGCGGCTACCAGCACCCGACCATCGGTCGTCGACCTCGAGGCGCGCGCGAACCCTCTCAGGGCGGGGGCGAATCCGGTCAGCGTCTGAATCCGCCCACGGCCATCGATCCGCAACAGCCGCGGAGTTGCTCCGGGGCGGGGCCGGACGACGACGAAGGTGTCGCTTCGCGTCAGCACCGGGGCAGACAACGCCCGGCCGTGCAGCGACAGGCCGACAGCACCGTGTGCAACCAGCGGACACACGCCGGCCGACGCCGCGCTCGCGAGCGCCGGCCCTAGAGCGACGAGCCGCCGCCGGGCGCGGCCGCGGGCTATGGGCACGTCCGGGTGAAGGAGTCGGGATTGCGGAGGGGCAACCAGGCCCACAGCGGGTGGCTGCTAGCGGCCGGATTGTTCTGAGCCGGGTTGGCGTTGACAAGCTTCCACTGCGCCAAAGCTTGCTGGTTACAGGGAATGTTGTGGTCGACATAGCGGATCTGATCGCCTTGACGCGTAGGCGCACCGTCGATCAGCACCCCGCGCGGCGGTCCGCCACCACCGACCCCGCTCGTCGATGCGGTCAAGACCGTCAGCCCAGGCATGCACGCTCCTTTTACGGGGGCGCAGTACAGAGGCTTGTCGAAGTTCGAGTACGGGATCGACCCCGTGTTGTTGGAGTAGCTCTCCCCCGGCTGAAACTGAGGCTGCTGGGAGACTATTGCTGGTGCTGCCGCGCTTTGATCGAGCTTGCCGTAGAAGCCGCGCTGGCACGGAGCGTAGTAACGGTTCTTCTCTTGCGCGTTGGTGCGTGCGCTGCTCCAAAGGTGATTCGACACCGCAGCGAGGTCACTGTCACGCATGAAGCCTCTGATGTCAACAGAGTTTTTCGTCGCTCCGCCGCCATCCTTGATCGCTCCAGGGTCATTCTTGTCGGGAAAGGCGATGAGCGTCATCGAGTTCTCCTGGTCGGGCGTGGTCGCGCAACCTTTGCCGGTGAGCTGCAGCGTGAAGTGCGAGGAGTGCGAGGTCTGGTTGATCCTGGCGCCGCTCGCGTCCGTGAACAGGAACGAGTGGCGGACCGGCTTGTTGTTGCTGTCGTACACCTGCTGGACGTTGGCGATCAGCCGACTGGTCGAATCGTAGATGGGATAGGTGACGCCTTCAGTGAGGAAGGGCTGTGAGTTGATTGCCTTGAGGTCACCTTCGTAAGGCGGGCGGGCATTGGTGTCAAAGCTGCCGGCTTGTGAGTGTTCTCTGCGGCCGCGGCATCGGTTGCGCGCGGTCGAGCGGGATCTGGGGAGCGTCTTGTGCGCCGCCGGCGGGCTGAACAGTAGGCGGGGAGCGAGTGCGGGTAGCAGTTGGTCCTTGTTCGGTCGCTGCCCGGGTCAGATGCCCGGGCTGCCGCGGCCGATGAGCCTGAGAGGGTGGCGCCTGACTCGACGTAGGCAGAGCCCGATTGACTGCGCGCCCGGTTGCCAGCATTGGGGGCGCCGATGACATACCCGGTGTCGTAGTCGCTGCCGGACTCTATCCCTGCGAGCGACGAGCCGGCTGAGTCAGCGTTGGCCCCCCCGGCGATCAGCGAGCCGAGCTTGACCGGGGATGCCGTTGGAGAGGTCGACGGTCCCCTGTGGTTGATCCTGCCCGGCCTGGCCCAGCAGGGCGTAGGTCGCGCCGTTTGTCGTGTGCCCATTGGCCGACCCGCCCGGTAGCTGAATAGCAAGTCGGGTTGGTCGGCGCCGTTGAGGTCGGGGGTGCTTGCGACGGTGGCGAGGCCGGCGGGTCCGTTCGAGGGAGGGTTGACCTTGTAGCCGTTGTGGGAGCCCGGTGCCGCGAGGTCGACGGCACCGGTCGCGTCGGCTAGACCGTAGAGGACGTATGGGCTGGCGCCGCCGAGGGCATAGTCGGGCGGATCCTGCCGAAAAGGCCCTCGGGTCTCACCCCGGCTGCTGCGCTTGCCCACCCACACATGAGCTTCTACGCCGCTGGACCCCCAGGCCGAGTTACCGCCCTGTGAAACCACGCGGCGACCCGCTCGACCGAGCGGACTCCGCGTCTGCGCCAACACCCGGCCGGTCCCGCTCCCACCAGCCGCGGGCACCCAACCGCCCGGCCGCCGAGGGACGCACGGCGGACCGCCCCTTCTGCCCCCCGAGCACCCCATCCCGCCACCCAACGCCACAGCGGCAGGCGGGGCGGGCCGCCGGGGCGCCCCTCGACGGCCGAGGGCCCTGCTCCCCTACCGCGCGCAGGGCCCCGTGCTCACCGGTCCCGAGGCGCCCGCCAGCGCGGCCCGGACGCGGCCGTCGGGCACGGCGTAGCCACCGGCCGAGGCCCCGCCCACCGTGGTGGCAAAGACCATCGCCTGCACCCGGCCGGCGGCGTCGAGCAGGGGCCCGCCCGAGTTTCCCGGCTGGACCCGACCGCGCAGTGAGACGATCTCCCGGCGCACCGGGCCGCGGCCGTAGGCGTCCTGGGAGATCGCCGTCGACGTGTCGCCGACGCGGCCGGGCCGGATGGTCAGGGGCCCGTTCTCGGGATAGCCGACGATGCCAACCGGGGTTCCCGCCCGAGCATCGCTGGCCACCGGCAGCGGTGCCAGCCCCAGGCCGCCGACGCGCAGCACGGCAATGTCGTCGAGCGGGTCGAAGGCGACGGCCACGGCCCGCAGCCGGGGCCCGTCGCCCCCGGGCTGGACGACGGTGTCCCCCTCGCCCGCCACGACGTGGGCGTTGGTCACCACGAGGTCTGGACCGACGACCCAGCCCGAGCCCTCGACCCCCAGCCCGCAGGCAGTGCCGAGCACGCGGACAGTGCTCGCCGCCGCGCGGCGGATGGCCCGATCGCGAGCGATGCCGGGAGGCGGCGGTGCCACGGCGACGGGCGGACCGCTGACCGTGGGCAGCGGATCGATGCGGGCCAGCGCGTGGAGGATCGACCCCGACGGCGGCAGCAGCTGGTTGAGCCGGCGCAGCACCAGCGAGCGTTGGACGTCGCGGCGAAGGCTGCCGGCCCCGGGGGTCTGCAGGGCTACGGCGCCGGCGATCCAGGCGATGGCCAGAGCGACGCAGGCGGTGAGCAAGGCGCCGGCGATCCCATCCAGCGTGGCGAGTCCCGGCAGGCGCAGCCCCGCGCGCAGGGCAAGCCCCACACGCTCGAGGGTGGCGGCCAGCACGCCGCCGGCGAGCAGGGCGACGCCGAGGGTAAGTGCTGGCGCATACGGCGACGCCGCTCCGCCGCTGAGCAGAGTCGGAGCCAGCCGGCTGCCCAGAAAGGCGCCGGCCGCGAACCCCACGAGCGACAGCACGCCGACCAGGAAGCCCTGGGCAAACCCATAGAGCCCGAGCCCCAGCGTGAACGCCACGATGATCCAGTCGAGCGTGGTCACTCGGGGGCGAGGCTAACCGAGCCGCCACAGCTCTCTGCGTCAGTGCAGCGCAATACCGCCGTCAAGGGTGTCTGGACCCCGGGCAACCGGGTAGATTGCCGCCGAGGTGTCACCCCGAGCTCCCGCGCTGTCGGGCTGGCGTCCCGGTCCGATGGCGCCCGGTGGACGCCCCGAGCAGGCACGCCGTCGTCGCGCCCGAGCCCTGCCGCTCATCTTCATCGCCGGGGCGGCCTTCGTGGCCGGCGCCGCGGTGGGCGTTGGAGGCAGCTCGTCTGACAATGGCCTGGCCCGCCGCTTCGTCGGGGCCTGGGCCCGGGGCGACTACGCCGCGATGTACGCGCTGCTGACGCCCGCGGCGCGCGGCGCGGTCGACGCGCCCACCTTTCAGCGCGACTACGAGCAGGCAGCCGCCACGGCCACGCTGATCGGGCTCCGGGGTGGATCGCCGCGCTCGGGCCCCCACGGCGCCGTGATCATCCCGATCCTCGTCAGCACCCGCGTGTTCGGCACGCTGCGCGAGCCGCTGACCGTGCCCATCGGCCACCAGGGCTCGACCACCGGGGTGGACTGGACCCCCCGGCTGGTCTTCCCCGGCCTGTCTCCCGGCGAGACGCTGACCCGCCGGACGCGGCTGGGAGCGCGCGCCAGCATCCTGGCCCGGGACGGGCGCCCGCTGGCTGCGGGCACGGCCCGCGCCTCGACCTTCGGCTCCGCCGTCACCGCCGTGGTCGGCCAGCTCGGTCCCATCCCCGCCGCCGGCCGCGAGGGCTTCCGCGCCCTCGGGTATCCCGAGGCAGCCAAGATCGGCAGCTCGGGTCTCGAGCAGGCCTTCGAGCACCAGCTGGCCGGCACCCCCGGAGGGACGCTCATGGCTGGCGGCCGTGCCCTGGCCAGCGCCAAATCGGTGCCGGGACACTCCGTGCGCACGACGATCGACCCGGCGGTCCAGCAGGCCGCCGAGGCGAGCCTGTCCATGCTCGGCGGCATCGCCGTGCTCCAGCCCGCGACGGGACAGGTTCTCGCGCTCGCCGGTCTGGCCACCGACACCCAACCCCCGGGCTCGACGTTCAAGATGGTGACGACCTCCGCCGCGCTGGAGGCCCACCTCGTCACCCTCTCGAGCACCTTCCCCCTCCAGGACCACTCGGTCCTGGCCGGGGTCACGCTGGGCAACGCGAGCGGCGAGACATGCGGCGGGACACTGCTCCGGGCCTTCGCGGACTCCTGCAACTCGGTCTTCGCACCGCTGGGGGTCAAGATCGGCAAGGCCCAACTCGTGCGCACGGCCGAGCGCTACGGGTTCAACCAGCCGCCCGACCTCCCGGGGACGCCTGAGTCCACCATCCCACAGCCCAGCAAGATCGGCGACGACCTGGACCTGGGGTCCACCGCGATCGGCCAGGGCAACGTGGTGGCCACGCCGCTGGAGATGGCCCTAATCGCCGCCACCATCGCCGACGGCGGCCGGCGGCCCCATCTCACCCTCAGCGCTGACGCGACGCCCCGCTTCGCGCGCGCCGTGAGCCCGAGGACGGCGCACCTGATGACCCGGATGATGCTCGAGGTGGTCCGGTCGGGGACCGGGACCTCGGCGCAGATCACCGGGGTTGCGGTGGCGGGCAAGACCGGTACCGCCGAGCTGGAGGCCACGCAGGGCCCGACCGCGACGGGAGGCGACAACTTCACCAAGACCGACGCCTGGTTTGCCGCCTTCGCCCCGGCGGCCAAGCCCCGCGTGGCCATCGGAGTGCTGTTCGTGCGTGCCGGGGCGGGGGGCCAGACCGCCGCGCCGGTGGCCCACGAGGTGCTGCTCACTGCCCTGCACCGGCCGCGGTAGGCCCTGTACCGGCTGCGGTAGGCCCTGTACCGGCCGCTGTGGGCCCGCGGCGCGCCGCTATAGGCCCGCGGCCCCCAGACGCCGCCGGGTGAGCGGCCGCAGGGGCGGGCGGATCACACGTCGATGTCGGCCTCGCGCGTCAGCTGGGGGCTCACCGGCGAGGTGATCCGAAAGACCACCGGGCGATTGAAGAAGAAGTCCCGCCGAATCCTGAACAGCAGCTCGGAGCCCTGGATCGTGTTCTCGGCCGCCGCGGAGGCCGGTGGCGGGACCACGTCGTTGGGCGCCAGGGTCGAGGCCTGGTAGGCGAACGAGTTGAGCCCACCGTCGAGCGGGACGGGCTGATAGCTCGTCCCCTGGGCGTCGACCATGCGGAAGTCCGCGGCGGCGAGGTGGGGCTGCTTGGTCTCGTTGGAGACGCGGATGAAGACGACGAACCACTGCTCGTCTGGGGCCAGCGGAGGGCTCCCGGCCCGCAGGCCCTGCACATAGCTGCGGTCCTCGGGGTCGGCCGGGTTGAGGTAGCGCGAGATCTGGATCTGGTAGGTCAGGTCGTGCGGGAAGACCAGATAGGTGCCCTCGGTGTCGGCGGCAGTCCGCTGGGATCCCTCGGCCCCCGACCCGCCGGTCGTCACGCCGCAGCCCGACAACCCGGCGAGGAGGGCAAGGCCGCTGAGCAGCGTCGGGAGGCGGCGGCGTGGGCACATGCGCGGCGGGAGTCTAGTGGCGCCCGGCCGCAGGTTCACGACCGGCCACCGTCGCCCACCGGGCCCCTACCGCGTCGCCACGGTCGCCCGCACGCCGCGCTGCTCGCCGTCCTCGAGGATCGCTCGCAGCCGGCGCAGCGCACGTCCGTACCGCCGCCGGAGCCAGATCCGCAGGCCCAGCGCCTCCATGATCCGATCGGTGGGCGTCGCCGGCTCGGTCTCGGTCTGAAACGTGACCCGCGTGCCGCCCTCGGGAGCCGGCTCGAGCAGATACTCGACCCGCAGGCGGACGCGGTTGAACTTCCCCGTTGCCCCCCGCTGCATGATGCGCCGCGGAGGCTCGACCTCGACCAGGGTGACGTCGGCCCACGAGAAGCGCTGCAGCGGGGCCCCCACGTGAAAGCGCGCCCCGGCCCCGCGCCCATAGGAGTCCTCGCGCGTCAAGTGCCAGCGGGTGAGGAAGTGATCGGTGAACTCGGGGTGGTTGGCGATGTCCGCGAGATAGGCGAAGACCTCCTCGCGCGGGCGGGCGATGACGACGGAGAGCTCGACCGGGTCCACGGCGACGGCAGTCTATGGCCGTTTCAGTCGCGGCCGTCATCGTCACCTGGCGGCGCGCGCCAGCCCGCGCCGCGCAACCCGCGATCAGGCTGCGGCGCGAACCGTCAGGCGCACGGCATGGCCGAACTCGCTGGAGCGCACGATCTGCGAGGACTCCTCCGGCTCGCGGCGCAGAGCTCGGCAGAGCTCGCAGACCTCGCGCCCGCCTGGGTAGGCGTAGACGCGCTCACCGATCAGCGGAGTTCGCCCGCAGTCGCCGCAGTGGTGGCGGCCCGCCTGGAGGGCGTCGACGGACTTGCGCAGCAGCTCGCGCTCCAGGACGGCGGAGTCGGTGGGGGTCACGCTGGCGGGGATTCGCCGCCGCTCGGCGCGATCCTCCCACGGGTGACGCGGCGACAGCGGCGTTTCATCCCGACGCGGTCGGGGGTACCTGCGGCCAACGCCGTGCGCGGGGCAACACGACCCAGCCCACGGCGACATCTGCCGAGGGCGATAACGGGGTATCATCGTCGGAGCAGGCGGCTGCAGGTCCGCCCCTCGGGGCGCTCGAGAGGAGAACCACATGACACTGTCATCGGGCACCCTGGCCGGCTCCGGCTCCTTTCGCTGTGAGAGCTGCGGGCACGAGCTGTCGCTGGCTCACGAGACCGATCTCCCCACCTGCCCGGGCTGCGGTCACACGACCTGGGCGCGCTCGTCGCTGTTCACGTCGACGATTCCCGATCTTCCCCAGGCCGCACCGCCCGAGCCATGGTTGGCCGAGGCCCGGGCCCGCGTCGCCGCCCCCGGCCCCCACATCGCCTACCGCGACGGGGCCGAGTTGATCTGCGTGCCGCTGGCCCGCGACTGGACGCGGGTGGGCCGCAGCCTGGCGGCCGACATCCGCTTCGACGACCCCACCGTGTCGCGGCGCCACGCCATCCTGGCCCGGAGCGAGGACGGTATCCGCGTCCTCGACGACCGCAGCCTCAATGGCGTGTTCGTCAACGGCGAGCGCGTCGAGACGCGCATGCTGCGCGATGGCGACGAGATCGTCGTCGGGCGCTTTGCCCTTGCCTTCATCGATGGCGAGGGCTCGCCCGACGAGCCCGCCGAGCCGGCCGAGTCGGCCGGCGCCTCCTCACCCTGAGCGCCGACGGAGTCCCGCGCCATGGCGACGACCATCGCCGTCCTCTCCCAGAAGGGCGGGACCGGGAAGACCACCGCCGTCCGCACCCTGACCGACCTCTTCAGGCGCGGCGGGCTGGACGTGGTCGCCGTCGACTTAGACCCCCAGGGCAACCTCTCGGACTACTTCGACGTCGACCCGGCGGCCGAGCCGACGATCGGCGATGTGCTCTCGGGCCGCGCCACCGCCCGACAGGCCCTCCACGACGGGGTCATCCCGGCCAACCTCGGCCTGGCCGAGGCCGAGCTCGCCCTGAGCGGCAAGATGGGCCGCGAGCTGACCCTGCGCAAGGCCCTGCGCGCGCTCTCCGGTCACGACCTCATCCTCATCGACTGCCCTCCGGCCCTTGGGCTGCTGACCGTCAATGCGCTCGTCGCCGCCGACAAGGCGTTGCTCTCGGCCGAGGCCCAGTACTTCGCGCTGCAGGGCGTGGAGCAGGCCCTTGAGGTCGTCGAGCTCGCGCGTGAGAGCCTGAATCCCGCGCTGGAGTGGCTCGGGGTCTTCCTCAACATCTCCGACATGCGAACCGTCCACTCGCGCGAGGCGTACGCGTCGCTGAAGCAGAGCTTCTCCGAGAAGGTGTTCGCCTCGACGATCCGCAGCTCGATCGGCTACGCCGAGTCGGCGGAGCGTGCCGTCTCGATCCTTGACTACCGGCCCGACCTGGCCGCCGACTACATCGCCCTTGCCGGCGAGATCCTCGATCGCATGGGACTCGACGAGCCCCGGCGCCGGTTGAGCGCGACCGTCGACGGCGCCCGCCCATAGCACCTCGGCGCGCCGCGCTCGCTGCCCTCGTCGCGGCTGCCCTGGTCAGCCTGACCGGCTGTGGCTCGGGTGGGATCCCCAAGACGACCGTCCCGACCACGACGCGGCTCGCAGCCCTGGGCGGCGACACCGGCCCTCGGACCGCGCCCCGCCCCCGCCAGACACCGCCGGGGCCGCCGGTCATCCCCTCGGGACCAGGGACGCTGGCCGCCCAGGTGCTCTCGCCGGTGATCCTGCGCGGCTCACCGGGCGGGACGCCTCTGACCACGGCCCGGCCCCGCACCACGTTCGGCTCGGCGCGAGTCCTCGCCGCGGTAGTTCGGCGCGGTGACTGGCTGGGCGTGCTGGTGTCCGAACGTCGGGATGATCGCCCCGCCTGGGTCGCGCTGACCGGCCGCCTCGCCCTGTTCCGGGTTCGAACGGCACTGCAGGCGAGTGTCTCGCGCCGGCTGCTGGTCCTCCGCCGGGACGGTCGGGTGCTCGTGCGCGCCCCCGTGGCGGTCGGCCGACCCGCCGACCCCACGCCCGTCGGACGCTTCGCGGTCACCGACCGCCTGCTCATCGAGGGGGCCTCGCCCTACGGCTGCTGTGCGCTGGCCCTGAGCGGTCACCAACCCGACGTTCCCCAGGGCTGGGGGGGCGGCGATCGCCTTGCCGTCCACGGCACCGAGGACCCGGGCTCGGTCGGCCAGGCCGTCAGCCTGGGTTGCCTGCGGGCGGCACCGTCGACGATGCGGGCGCTTGTCGATCAGGTGCAGCTGGGGACGGTGCTGACGGTGCGTCCGTGACCGGCAGTCGCAGGATGAAGCGGGCCCCGTGCCCGGGCGCGCTGCTGACTCCCGGCTCGCCGCCCATGGCCCGCGCGAGCTCGGCGACGATGGCCAATCCCAGCCCGCTGCCGACAGCGGGGTCGCCCATGCGCCCGTGGAGGTAGAAGCGCTCGAACGCGTGCGGGAGGTCGGCCGCGTCGATCCCCGGACCGCTGTCGGCGACCTCCACCCGGCCCGGCCCGGCGGAGACGGTCACCGTCCCGCCCCGTGGGGTGACCCGGAGGGCGTTGTCCACGAGGTTGGACAGCGCCTGCAGCACCCGGTCACCGTCGCCCACCGCCGGCGCGGGGCGGCGTGCATCGGCGACGAGGGCGATCCCGCGCGCGGCGGCGACCCGCTCGCCGCGGCGCACCGCCTCGCCGGCGAGCTCGGCCAGGTCCAGCGGCCCCCGGGCCACGCTGAAGCCAGCCTGCTCGAGGCGGCCGAGAGCCAGCAGGTCGGCCACCAGCCGCTCCAGGCGCCCCGCCTCGCGCCCGATCACCGCCACCGCCTCGCCGCTGTCCAGAGCCCCGTCCTGCAGGGCCTCGGCATACCCCCGGATCGAGGTGAGTGGCGTCTTGAGCTCGTGGGAGACCGACAGCAGGAAGCTGCGTTCGGCCTCGCGCGCGCGGCGCAGGTCAACGGCCATCCCGTCGAAGGCGGCGGCCAGGGCCCGCAGCTCCTCGGGCCCCTCGCGCGGCAGCGGGTCGGGCGAGGCTCCGGCCGCGAGCGCGCCGGCCGCGCGGGCCACCCGGTGAACCGGACGGGCGATCGAGCGGGCGAGCACCACGCCGACCAGGGAGGCGAGGGCCGCTCCGGCCACCCCGGCGATGACCAGAGCCGAGAGGAACGGCCGCTCGTCGGCACCGAGCAGCCGGTCCGGACGCGAGACGACGACGACGCGCCCCGCGGGCAGGGGCCGGGCGGCGTAGATCCGGCGCTCACCCTGCAGGAGCCCATCACCCTGGGTTCCGCGTCCCGCGCGCAGAGCGACGATCGCGGCGGGGGGCAGAGCGCCGGCCAGCTCATCGGCGCCCAAGACGGTGAGGCGCTGACCCGCGGGACGCCGCGCGGTGGCCGGAGGGAGTCCGAGCAGCAACCGGCGCGCAACCAGCAGGTCGGCCTGGCGTCCAAGTGTCACCTCGGCGTTAGCGCGCAGAGCGTCGCGCACGAGCTTCTGGGCGACGGCCAGGCTCGCCCCCACCGAGATGATCACCACAGCAGCGACGATGACGCCGAGCCGGCCGCTCAGGGTCCTCATCGGCGGACGAGCTTGTAGCCGGCACCGCGGACCGTGCGGATCAGCAGGGGCCGGGCCAGCTTCTTGCGCAGCTGGGCGACGTGGACGTCGACGGTCCGCGTGCCGCCGGGAAAGTCAAAGCCCCAGACGTCGACGAGAAGCCCGTCGCGGCCGAGCACCACGCCAGGATGGGCGAGCAGGTGGGCCAGCAGGTCGAACTCCTTGGCCGTCAGCTGCACCGCCCGGCCGCCGACGGTGACCTCGCGAGCGGCGGGGTCGAGCCGAACGTCCCCTGCCTCCCGGGGCGTTGCCCGCTCGACGGCAAGCCGAGCGCTGGGCCCCGCCCGGCGCAGGACCGCCTTGACCCGGGCCATCAGCTCCCGCGGCGAGAAGGGCTTGGTGACGTAGTCGTCAGCACCCAGCTCGAGGCCGGCCACCCGGTCGGGCTCCTCGTCTCGGGCGGTGAGCATGATGATGGGCAGCGAGGAGCGGGCCCGGACGCGTCGGCAGACCTCGAGTCCGTCGACGCCGGGCAGGGCGACGTCGAGGATGACCAGCCCGATCGCGTGGCGCCCAAGCTCGACCAGCGCCTCCTCGCCGCTGAGCACCCAGACGACGGGGTGACCGTCTCGAACGAGGTAGGTGCGCACGAGCGCGCCGATGGCGCCGTCGTCCTCGACCAGGAGCACGCGGACGGCCATGGCAGGACGATACGGCGCCGGTCCGCCCGCGCGCGGTGAGGGCCGAGCGCGGGCGGACCGGGCGCAACCGGCCTCAGCCCTGGGAGGGCGTGGGCTGGGAGGGCGTGGGCTGGGCGGCCCCGGCAGCGGGCGCCATCGCCTTGCCGGCCCGCAGCTGGCGGGCCGGACCGTTGTCACGGCGAAGGGTGAAGGCCACCTCGCCAGGCTTGACGTCGGCCAGCGTCGCCGGCTTGCGGTCGTTGTGCACGCGCGTGCTGGCGTCGACCGGCACCGTGACCATCGTGCCGTCAAGCTCCTTCAGGGTGACCGACCCGTTGCCGGCGGACTGCACGATTCCGCGGTCGAGGCGGAAGTCGTGCACCTGGCCCTTGACGAACAGCCGGATGTCGGCGCTGGTCAGCCGCGAGCGCAGCGGGCGGCGCATGGCTACGAGCGGACCGCCGCGGCGCTTGGCGGCGTGACCATGCCCGCTTGCGTGGCCGCCCAAGCCACCGGTGGCGGCGAGGGCGACGCCGCCGGTGACGAGCGCTGGGGTGATGGTGGCCAGGGCGAGTGAGAAATGACGGTGGGTCATGAGGGTCCTCCTTCTCGAGTTGTAGATGCAGGGGGCAGCATCGACGAGCCCGGTTCGGGGAACGTCAGGTCGGTGTAATGGGGGCGTAAGCCCTACAGCTCAACCACCCTCGCGCCCTGGGATTCGAACGGCACCCGCCTGACCGTCGCCCATCCCTCGGCCTCGTGGCGCAGCGCCTCGACGAGTCCGCCCGTCTGCTCGTAGTGCGACCAGACGAGGACGGTGGGCCCGGCGCCCGAGAGCGTTGCCCCCAGCGCACCCAGCGCGCGCGCCTGCTCCAGCAGCGCGTGGGAGCGCGGGAACAGGTGGGCGCGCGCGTCCTGGTGCAGCCGGTCGCGCAGGCCCGCGGCCACCAGGTCCCAGTCCCCGCGGGCCAGCCCAAGACACAGCAGCGCCGCATGGGCGACGTTGAACACGGCGTCGGCCCGGGCCACCTCCCCGCGGAGGGCGCCGCGTGCGCTGGCCGTGGCCACCGGCTCGCCGGGCACGACGAGGACCGCCTCCAGGCCGGTGGGCGGCTCGACCCGCGTCGGCGCCCGGCCCGGCGCGCAGACCACGAAGCCGCCGTGCAGCGCTGCCGCTGCATTGTCCGGATGGCCCTCCAGCTCCGCGGCGAGGGTCTCGACATCGGCGTCGAGCTCGAAGAGGTGATCGGCGGCCAGCAGCCCGGCCACCGTGGCCGCCGCGCTGGAGCCGAGCCCGCCGGCGAGGGGGATCTGCGAGTTGATGGTGAAGGTGAACGCCCCGGCCGGAGCCAACGCCTCGAAGGCCCGGACGCAGAGGTTGGAGCGGTTGAGCGGGAGCGGCAGATCGGTCCTGACGGCAAAGGCGCCGGTCTCCTCCACCTCGAGCTCCAGATGCAGGCTCAGGGCAGCAGCGAGCACGTCGAAGCCCGGCCCGAGGTTGGCCGAGGAGGCGGGCACCCGGACGGCGCGTCGGCGGCGCACGTCGGCCTACTCCGCTCCGAGCACGACCTGCTCGACGGTCTCCAGATCGGCGTCGCAGCTGACCACCCCACCGCCGGTCCCCGCCGCCGTGTCCAGCGCTGTCTGGGGATCCTTGAGCCCGTGGCCGGTGATCACGCAGACCACCCGACGTGCGTCCCCGGGCCCGTAGCGCAGCAGACCGGCCACCCCGGCGGCCGATGCCGGCTCGCAGAAGACGCCCTCGCCGGCGGCTAGGATGCGGTAGGCGTCGAGGATCTCGTGGTCTGAGACGGCGCGAATCTCTCCGCGCGAGGCGACCACCGCCGTCATCGCCTCCTCCCAACGCGCCGGGTTGCCGATGCGGATGGCACTGGCCACGGTCTCGGGGCGCGCCACCCGGCGTCCGTGGACGAGCGGTGCAGCACCCTCGGCCTGGAAGCCGAGCAGCCGGGGCGCGGCGCCCCGCTCGTCAAAGCCCTTCCAGTAGGCGGTGATGTTCCCGGCGTTGCCCACCGGGATGCACAGGGCATCGAGCTCGTCGATCTCGTCGAGGAGCTCCAGCGCAGCAGTCTTCTGGCCTTCCAGCCGGAAGGCGTTGACCGAGTTGACCAGCGCGAGGGGGTGGCGAGAAACGAGCTCGCGTACCACCTCGAGGGCCTGGTCGAAGTTCCCCCGCAGGGCGATGACCCGCGCCCCGTGGATGAGGGCCTGAGCCAGCTTGCCGGTGGCGATCTTGCCCTCGGGGACGATGACCACGCACCGCAGCCCGGCGCGGGCAGCGTAGGCGGCGGCGCTGGCCGCCGTGTTGCCCGTAGAGGCGCAGATCACCGCGCCCGCCCCCTCGCGGACGGCGGCCGACACGGCAGCGGTCATCCCGCGGTCCTTGAACGAGCCTGTCGGGTTGAGGCCCTCGAGCTTGAGCAGAACCTCGGCCCCCACGGCGGCGGACAGGCCGGGGGCGGCTACCAGCGGCGTCGATCCCTCCTGAAGGGAGATCACCGGGTCCTCGGGGGCAAAGGGCAGCACGTCCCGATAGCGCTCGATGACCCCGGCGCTCACCCGAACTGCTCCTCGATGACCCTGATGGCGCGCGGCGCGGCACGCAAAAAGTCCAGCCGCTCGATCAAGGCGCAGGCGGCGTAGAAGCGGGACTCCAGGGCGGGATGGACCACCATCACCAACCGGGCGTTGCCCCCCAGCCCCTTCTGCACCACCGACTTCACCGAGATCCCCTGCATCCCCAGCACCTGGGCGACCTGGCCCAGCACCCCGGGGCGGTCAGCCACTTCCAGGTGCAGGTAGAACGCCGACTCAACATCGTCGACGATGGCCAGGCGCTGCGACGGCGCTGGAGTACAGGCCGGTGGGATCATGGCCGAGACCACGTCGCCGAGCACGGCCGAGGCAGTCTGGGGGCCCCCGGCCCCGGGACCGGACATGGTGATCTCGGTGATCGCGTCGGACTCGACGGTGACTGCGTTGAACGGGCCGGCCACCGAGGCGAGCGGGTGCCCGGCGTAGAGGAAGGCGGGGTGCACCCGCACGCTGAGCCCCTCCCCGACGCGCTCGGCGGTGCCGATCAGCTTGAGGCCCAGGCCAAGCTCGCGGGCGTACTCCAGTTCGTCGGGTGTGATGCGCTCGATTCCCTCGTAGCGGACCTGGTCGAGGTGCACCGGAGTGTCGAAGGCCAGCCGGGCCAGGATGGCCATCTTGGCCGCCGCGTCGCGGCCGTCCACGTCCTCGGCCGGGTCGGCCTCGGCGTAGCCCAGGCGCTGGGCCTCGGCCACGGCCTCGGCGTAGCCGGCACCGCTGCGCGCCATCTCCCCGAGCACGAAGTTCGTCGTGCCGTTGACGATTCCGTGGATGCGCCGCACGTCCGCCCCGGCGAGCGTCTCCTGGAGCACCCGGATCACCGGCACGACACCGGCCACCGCGGCCTCGAAGCGCAGCTGGACGCCGTGCTCTCGCGCCGTGGCCCAAAGCTCCTCACCGTGCCGGGAGAGCAGTTGCTTGTTGGCCGTGATCACGTGTCGCCCGGCGCGCATGGCGGTCAGGACGTACTCGCGGGCCGGCTCGAGGCCGCCGATCAGCTCGACAACGAGCTGGGAGCGTTCGAGGATCTCGGCGAAGTCACCCCGGGTCCGGGTGAGCACGCCGCACAGGCGAGGGCGCAGCCCGGTGATGGGCACGATGGCGTCGGCCCGGGCCTCCAGCAGGTCGGCGAAGGCGCTGCCAACCGTGCCGTGGCCCAGCAGCCCGATCTCAAAGGGCGGCGAGGCGCCCGGGCTGGCGCCGGCGCTCGCCACCGGCGGCGGGACGCTCACGCCGCCGGCGACCCTTCGGGCGTCTCCCGGCGCAGCAGGTCGGCGTAGGTCTCGCGCCGAACCACGACACGCGCCTGCCCGTCACGACAGACGATCACCGGGGGGCGGGGAACGCCGTTGTAGTTGTTGGCCATGGCATGACCGTAGGCACCGGTGGCCGGAGTGACGATGACGTCTCCGGCGCGCGGGTTGGCCAGAGGCACGTCTGGAACGATGACGTCGCCCGACTCGCAGTGCTTGCCGCACAGCACGCAGCGCTCGCCGGCCCCCGGATCCTCGAGGAAGCGATCGGCCACCTGGGCCTCGTAGGGCGCCGCGTAGAGCATGGGCCGCAGGTTGTCGGACATGCCGCCGTCGACAGCGACCCAGGTGGAGACGTTGCGCTTCACCGATTCGACCGAGTAGAGCGTCACTCCGGCGTTGGCCACCAGCGCCCGGCCGGGCTCGAGGACAAGCCGCCGCCCCGTCCCGAGGTGGCGCTCGGCGGCGGAGACCTGAGCGTTGACATAGGCCTCGATGGCCGGGGGCGCCTGCGCGGCGGTGTAGGTCGCCGCCAGCCCGCCTCCGAGGTCGTAGACCTCGAACTGGCCCAGGCGGGCGATGGCAGCCGCCGCCGCGTCGAACACCGCGGCATCGACGAGCTGGGAGCCCAGGTGGACGTGAAGGCCGACGAGCCGCAGGCCGTCGATCTCGCCTACGCGCTCGATCAGGGCGGGCGCCTCGGCCACCGAGACGCCGAACTTCGTGTCGGCCTGCCCGGTGGAGATGCTCGCGTGGGTGCCGGGCCGCACCCCGGGCGCGACGCGCAGCAGCACGGCCTGGTCGCGCGGTCGCAGGGCGGCGAGCCGGTCCACCTCGTCGGCGTTATCGATGACGATCGTGCCCACGCCGGCCTCCAGGGCTTCGGTCAGCTCGACGCGGGACTTGGCGTTGCCGTGCAGGTAGAGGCGTCGCGGGTCAAAGCCCGCCCGCAGCGCCAGGGCCAGCTCGCCGCCGGAGGCCACGTCACAACCGAGGCCCTCTTCGCGCAAGATGATCTCGACCGCCACGCAGGGCAGCGCCTTGGAGGCAAAGATCACCTCTCCCGACGGACAGCGGGCACCCAGTGCGCCGACGAAGGCCCGCGCCCGCGCCCGCAGGTCGTCCTCGGCCACTACGTAGGCCGGGGTGCCGAACTCGCGGGCCAACTCGATGACGTCGCAGCCGCCCACCTCCAGGCGGCCGCGACCATTGAGACGGCTGCCGATGGGGTAGACGGGCGACTCCGAGAGCGTGGTGGCTGCCATGATCGGCGCCGATTATGGTCGATCGGGTGCCTCGTCCCCCGACCGAGCGCGGGGTGCGCGGTGGCGTGGCCTACGGGCTGTTCTCCCCGGCCGGCGAGCCTCGGGGGGCGGTGGTGGTGCTCCACGGAGCCGGCTCGGTCAAGGAGAACCACTATCCCTTCGCCCGCGCCTGTGCCGCGGCCCGGCTGGCCGCCCTGGTCGTTGACCTCCCGGGCCACGGCGACACCGACGGGGCGCTCGACGATCGGGTGCTCGAGCGCGTCGCGGGCGCCGCCAGGGTCCTGCCCCCCGGCATGCCACTGGCCGTGCGGGGGTCGAGCCTGGGGGGCTACCTCGCGCTGGTGGGCGCCGGCCCGCTCGGGGCGACGGCGGTGGCCGCCGTCTGCCCGGCACCGGCCGACGGGCTCTTGCGCTCGCTCCGGGCCGGGCGGCTCGACGCCCGGATCGACGCGCCGGCCCTCGAGCACTTCCTGGTCCGCCACGACGACCTCGTCGAGGCAGCGCGGCTACGCGCTGCCCTGCTGCTCCTCCACGCCGACGGCGACGAGGTGGTCGGAGTCGAGCACTCGCGCGCCCTGCTCGCCGCGTCCGGAGGCCCCGCCGCCACCCGACGACTCATCGCCGTGCCCGGTGGTCACCACCGCTCGGTCCAGCGCGACGACGAGCTGACCGGGGTGACGGTGCGCTGGCTCGCGCGCGCGCTGCGGTCGTCTTAGAGGTGTCTGGAGACACCGCGTCAGACGCGCGCACGGAGTTTGAGACGGCCTCTCAGACTCCGCCCGCCCGCAGGGCGACGCCGAGGGCGTGGCCCAGGTCGCCGAGCACGCCGCCCACCGTCTGGCCGGTGGTTGTCACGGCCTGCCCGACGGGGGGGCTGACCTGTCCAACCACGGGGCCGACGGTGCCTGTCGTGCTCTGGACGATGCCGCCGAGGGTGGAGGTGGTCTGATCGACCGTGCCGGCCAGCGTGTTCCTGGTTCCGAGCACCGGGGAGCCATTTCCGGACGACACGACGACCGAGGACGGGCCCGGCGGCGGGGAGGAGGGCGGGGCTGAGGCACTGGCGGCGCTCGGGTGCGGCACTGCCGGAGCGACCACCGTCACCGGACCGCTTGGAGGACCGCCCGGCATCAGGTTGGAGCTGCTCACCGGCGGGCCACCGGCTCCGCTGGTCGGCCCGCCGGTTTGGGCGCTGGCCGCGGCCAGGATCACCCGGGTGGGCGCCACGGCGACCGCCGCCCCGGCGGCTCGCAGAGCGACGATCTGGGTGCCGGCCCGGTCGAAGGCCACGCTGGGGCCGGCCACCGATATCGATTCGCTCGTCGGGCCGTTCGACGGCGTGGGCAGCACACCCCTGAAGGCGACCACGGCACTGGTGAACACGGCGGCGCAGGCCGTCGCGGCGAGCAGGGACCCGGTGGTCCCCAGTCCGGCCAGGTATGCGCGCGTCAACCTCATCTCATCAAGACCTCGTTCACCTGAGTGGACTATCGACCGATTCGCCGCCGACCTTGAGCCCGACGTGTGCCGAGGCCTACACGGTAGCCGCGCCGGCGTCCGTGCGCGCCGGACCCTCCCTCAGGGTACCCCGGCCGCGTTGGAGGCCGGCGATCCGAGCCGACGGTCGCGGTCGCGCCCCGCGCCGCCCAGGCCGCCACCGCGCCTCCACACCACGAGCGCCGTGGCCCCGAGGGCCGCGGCGACGATGCTCTCCAGCTGCGGGGCGGTCAGCCCGGCCACGACCTCGCTGTTGCGACGGATGAACTCGACGAGCAGCCGCTCCACGCCGGAGCCCACCAGGTAGAGGGCGAAGATCGCGCCGGGCCGCAGACGGTCGCGCAGGTGCCAGAGGGCCCAGGCCAGCAGGCCCATGGCCAGCGTCTCGTAGATCGGGATGGGATGGACGTGGAGGGTGGTGGGGACGGTGCCGTGCGGGTAGGGCATGGCCCACGGCAGGCTCGATCCGATCCCGTAGTCGCCGTCGCCGGAGACCTGGCAGCCGATCCGCCCGATGGCATAGCCCAGAGTCAGCGGAGCACTCGCCAGGTCAAGCAGGCCCAGGCTGAGGACGCCTCGCCAGCGCGCCCAGGCGAGGACGCCGATGGCGCCACCGACCACCCCGCCGTACCAGACGAGCCCCGAGCCCGAGAAGATCGACCCGAGCAGGTCGTGTGAGACCTCGTCGAAGTGCTCGGCGATGTAGTAGCCGCGCGCGCCGACCACACCGCCGGCGAGTCCGGCGAAGATCATCTCGTAGGCCCAGTCCCGGGGGTGCCCGAGCTCATCCAACCGCCGGGCGAGCACGGCGCCGGCGGCCAGGAAGGCTGCCGCGAAGCAGATGCCGAAGGTCTTCAGCGACAGGCCAAGGACGTGGATCTCAGGCTTCACCGGGCCTGGACGCTACCGCGGGTCGCAGCGCGGCTTGCACCGAAGCACCCCGGGGGCGGTGTATGGTGCGCTTGCGGGATTCCGTCGCCCGCGTGGCATGGCCGATCCATCGCACCCCACCACCGCGGAAGGGATTCCCGCGCAGATCGCCGGACGCGGCGAGTCGATCGTCCGCGCCGCCGAGCGCGAGGCGCTCGCCATCCAGCGGGAGATCGACGCCCAGCGCCCGGCGCGCCAGGACCACCGATCCACCCTGAGGCGCGGACAGCACCCGGGCCGGCGGGCATCGCGGCCGCCGAAGAGCTGCCGCCCGGTGTCCGCCGGCGACTGGTGCCCCTATCCGGGACGCCCCGCGACGGCGACGACCCCTGGACGCAGATGGCGCCCGGCAACGCCCCCCTGCGCGCGAGCGACCTGGCGGGCCGCACCTGGGCCCCGCGCCCGGCGACGACCGCGCCGACGCCGCCCGCCTCGTCGCCCTGGAGATGGCGGTCGTGGGCCGATCGCGGCTCGAGCTGGACCGTCACCTGCGTGAGGCCTTCGGAATCGTGGACACCACGGCCATCCTCAACGACGTCTTCGGGCCCGCGCCGGCCGCGTCGCCGCAGCCGCCCGGACACTGAGCTCACCCGCTCCCGGCCACCCGTCGGGACCGCCGGGCGGCGGTGTCGCTCTGCCACACTCAGACCATGCCCAGACGCTCAGCCTTCGGTCGGGATCGAGGACTGCAGGCCCGCATGACGCTGACCATGTTCCTGCTCGGACTGGTCTACGCGGTGCTCGTCGCAGCCCTGCTGGCCGCCGGCGTCGGGGGGGTCACCGTCGCCCTGATCGCCGTCGTTCTCTTCGGAGTGCAGTTCGTCGCGTCGGACAAGCTCGCGCTGGCCGCGATGGGCGCTCGGGAGGTCTCTCCGGGGCAGGCGCCCGAGCTGCACGCGGTGATCGACCGGCTCTGCGTCCAGGCCGACCTGCCCAAGCCCCGCGTCGCCATGGCCGAGACCTCGATGCCCAACGCCTTCGCCATCGGGCGCTCGCCGCGGTCGGCGACCGTATGCGCCACCACCGGCCTCGTCGAACTGCTCTCCCCGGCCGAGCTGGAGGCGTGATGGGCCACGAGCTCACCCATGTCCAGAACCGTGACGTGCTCGTGATGACCGTCGCCTCCTTCTTTGCCACGGTTGCCGCCTTCATCGTGCAGTTCGGGTTCTTCTTCGGCGGCGGGGGCGACGAGCGCGACGACGACGGCGGTGGCTTCTTGGTCCTCATCCTGGTGTCAGCGGTGGTCTACGCGGTGTCCTTCCTGCTGATGAACGCGCTCTCGCGCTACCGCGAGTTCGCCGCCGACCGTGGCTCGGCGCTGCTCACCGGTCGGCCCAGTGCCCTCGCCTCGGCTCTGCTGAAGATCGGCGGCACCATGCAGCGGATCCCGCAGCAGGATCTGCGCTCGGCCGAGGGGCTCAAGGCGTTTTACATCTTCCCGCCGGTCAGCAAGCAGAGCGTGATGGGCCTGTTCTCGACCCATCCGCCGACGGAGAAGCGGATCGCCGCCCTCGAGCGCCTCGAGGTTGCGCTCCAGGCCGCCGGTTAGCGTCAGCGGCGATGGGTCTGCTCGAAGTCCTCACCGGCAAGCGCAAGCTCCGCGAACCCGCCCCGGAGCGGTTGTTCGCGCTGTCGACCGCCGCCGTCACCCTCGAGGCGCAGTACGCGATCACGTCCTCCAAGAGGGCGGCCATCGTCTTCCAGGCGCTGGACACCGCCGACTTCGCCGAGCTGGTCAGCGACATGGAGGAGGTCGTTCGAAGCACCGGCGACGACAGCGGGACGTCGGTCTCCGCTCGCGAGGACTCCTTCGGCTATCGCTGGATGGTGCTCGCCGGTGGCGAGCTCGATGACCTGGTGGTGGGCGTGCACGCGGTGTCCCAGGCCCTGGTCGCCGGCGGGTACGGCGACCGCGTGCTGTGCGCTGTCTTCGCCCTCTCCGATGCGCGCCACGGTCCGCTGTACGTGATCTACAACTACAAGCGCGGCAGCTTCTACCCGTTCGTGCCCCTTCCCGGCGGCGCGCGCGAGCGAGACTCCGAGCGCGAGCTCAAGCTCAAGGCCCAGCTCGGCGGCGAGATGTCCGTCGAGCCCGAGCTCGAACGCTGGTTCCCGCTCTGGGACGCGCCAATCTGACGCGTCCCAGCGCCAATCTGACGCGTCCCGGCGCCAATCTGACGCGTCCCGGCGCCAATCTGACGCGTCCCGGCGCCAACCTGACGCGTCCCGGCGCCAATCTGACGCGTCCCGGCGCCAACCTGACGCGTCCCGGCGGCCAATCTGACGCGTCCCGGCGCCAACTGACCGGACGCGAGGTCGGGTCTACGGGCGGTGCGCGGTGGGGTTTGGCGTAGTGGCGCCGGGCGACCCGCAGGCATCGCGCCAGCTTGCCGCGGTTGCGGCGGCCCCGGTAGCGCACCCGGCAGCGCGCGCTCGCCGAGAGCGGACGCGCGGTCCTGTGCACCGGGTTGACCGCGTGGCCCCCGCCGGCGGTCGACCCCCCGGTGGACCCGCCTGTCGCTCCCCCGGCCACGCCCGGCGTCGCCCCTGGGGTCGGCGCAGTCGGACCGGACGTCCCGGGCCCGCCGCCGGAGCCCGGGCCACCGATCACCACCGCATGGGTGGCAATGGCCATCAGGCCATTGCTGTCGGTCACCGTGAGCTTGACGGCGTAGGTCCCCGCCAGCGCAAAGGTGTGCGTCGGCGACTGGCCATCGATCAACGGCCCGCCGTCGCCAAAGTCCCAGGTGTAGCCGACGATCGATCCCGACCCGCTGGCGGGTGTCCCCGAGCCGCTGAACGACACCGGCGCGCCGGCCGTCCCCCCGGTGGGCGGGGTGAACGACGCCGACGGGGCGCTCTCACCCACGGTGACCAGCGCGGAGGTGCCGATGCTCGTGCCGTCGCTGCCGAACACCGTCAGCGCAACGGTGTACTGCCCGGCCGAGGAGAAGGTGTGGGAGTCCGTCGCGCCGGTCGTCTCGTCCGGATTGCTGCCATCGTTGAACTGCCAGTTGTATCGGCTGACCCCGCCGGGCGCCGTCGATCCGGCGCCGTCGAAGCTCACGCTCAGCCCGCGGGCCGGGGTCGAGGTCAACTGGGCCGTCGGCCGCAGGCCAGCGAAGGACAGGCGCTGCAGACACCCGTGGCCCTGGTTGCTCCACTCCTGCTGGTACCAGTAGAAGTGGCCGTTTATGACCTGGTTGTAGCTGGCCCTCGCACCCGGGCCACTGGGGACGGTGCCCTGTGGGGACCCGGTGCTGGCGCTGCACTTGTCGCCGTTCTCCTCGCCGGAACCGCTGCCGAGGTCCGCCCAGGCGCTGTTGGGCTCGGGATCGGTGATCGACTCGTTGTGCTCGTGGCTCAAGCCGCCCTGCAGCGCGCCGTCGGACGTGGACCCGTTGGGATGGTTGCCGTCGTCACAGCGCCCGTTGGCGGTCACGTAGGGGTCGTTGGCGTAGATGAACTCGCCCGGGCCGGGGGGGCTGTTGCCGTGGTAGGCGCAGTACTGGGGGTTGATGGTCGAGCCGGCCGAGCACCCCTGACTGCCCGTGGGGTCGAAACAGCTCTCCACCCCCGGGGGCGTCAGCAGGAAGTAATCGTGGGTGCGCCCGCGGCAGGCCGTGCGCGGTGATGAAGTGGTCGAGCTCGGTCTGGATCTGAGCGTCGGTCAGGCAGGTGGTGGCTCCGGCGCAGCCGCTCACCGGGTACGGGTCGGTGTCGAGCATGTCGCCGCCGAAGTGCGAGTCGTAGTTGGCGAAGTGGCCTGAGGAATCGTTGTACTGACCGGCGACGGAGTCGACGTTGGCAGTGCCACCGCTGTCGGCGGCCAGGTCGGTGAAGTACTGGTCCAGCCCGGAGCGATAGTCGGGCGGGTAGACGGGGCCCCCGGCCGGGTCCCAGTAGACCGCGTAGTTGGTGTTGGACGCCATCACCGGGCCGCCGTTGTAGTCCAGGTTGGAGAAGAAGGCAATCAAACCGCCGCACGCGCGAGCCGCGCAGCGGCTGGTAGCTGACGGTCTTGCCCGTGGGCAGGTGCTCGATGACCGCCTCGGCGCCAGTCGGCGCGGCGGCAAGGGCGATGCTCCCGGCGGCGAGG
>JAABUQ010004454.1_pt1 | contig 23884 bp, 25 predicted proteins | sample 5560001 | NCBI WGS metagenome assembly JAABUQ01 (sample SAMN10711888, study PRJNA513371) | rock metagenome | isolation source: Antarctica rocks | place: Antarctica: Victoria Land, Finger Mt nord | collected 2015-12-18
GAGTTTATCGAACACCTGCGCGGTGAGCAGCGCTTTGCGGGGGTCGATGCATTAAAAACGCAGATCGCTGCCGATATTCAGAAAGCGCACCAGATCCTTAATGTCAGGAGGGTGAGCCATTGAAAGCTCGCCAGAACCCGTTATCACGAATAGAATCGTTTATGCAACGGCTTGTTGAATCTCCGTTTGCCTTCCTCTTCCCTTCGCGGGTCGAACCCGTTGAGGTAGCCCGGAAGCTGGAGCGTGCAATGGAGGATAATACGCTGCTGCAAAGCGAGGGACGCCGCCTGGCTCCGAATGTGTATGACATCTATGTCAGCATAAAAGACCATCAACAGCTCTCGTCCAGCCAGCATATGCTGACCCTTGATTGGCAGAATCACCTGGTTGAGTTCGCGCGCCAGCGGCACTACACACTGCGCACGATGCCCATCCTGCGCCTGCATTCCGATAGTAATCTGCGCACTGGCTCAATACGCATTGAGACCGAGCTTGCCGATCGTCAGAGCGGCAACGCCGACGGTGCGATGGCGACGCAGGCGCTCAGCGCCGAACAAATGGCTGCCCTGCGCGCACAGATGGCGACCGCTGGCCAGGTCAATCCTGCTCTGGCTGGCGTCTCAAATCCCAATCAACCCGGTTTACCATCAAACAGCAATCCGGCGCTGCCGGCGATGCCCCCCATGCCGCAGGCATGGCTCACTATCCGTTTACCACAACCAGGACAGCAGCAAATTTATCGCATTGAAAAACCTATTATTAATATTGGTCGTCAACTGACTAATGATATTATCGTTGAAGATAAACGTGTCTCTCGTTATCATGCCCAGATCAAGTTCCAGCCCGATGGCCAGTTCGCCATCTTTGATCTTGGCAGCACCAATGGCATTACAATTAATGGCACTCCACATTTACGCCACCAGGTCCTGCGTAATGGTGATCGTTTCACCATAGGAAGTTATGACTTCTACTTTGAAAGAAGGTGAGATCTTCGCCCAATGCAACTTGAAACATTCTTATTAATATTAAGATTGCTCTTTATCGTCCTGCTTTACCTTTTTCTTATGCAGGTTGTTATAGCTATTACCCGCGACCTGCGCAAAACGGCAATTGTGAATGAGGAGGCGGTGAACAAGGCTCCGCCGGTGGTTGGACACCTGGTGATCGTTGATAGCGGTCCCAGTAATCTTATGCCGGGCACAACCTTCGATCTCGCCCCGCAGACCACTATCGGACGCGGCCCAACCAATACGATTCAGCTCACCGATACCTTCATTTCGTCCGAACATACTCGGCTCTGGTTCCGCAATGGCCTCTGCTATGTGCAGGACGCGGGCAGCGTGAACGGTACCTATGTAAATAACCAGCCCGCGCGCGAGGCCATTCCAGCCAAACCAGGCGATATTATACGCGTTGGCTACATCCAATTTAAACTGACCCAGTAAACGGATACTCGCGTAAGGGCGCCCCTTGCGGTCACTCGTGAACTTCCTGCTTGACCGCGCGGTCGTTCGTTAATCCTGATAGATGCATGAGGTTTCGCTAGATGGCACAGATAGCACAGACGACAAATAGATCTTCCGCTCTGTCTCAACGGTATCGCTGGAAAGAGTTGAGCTTTTTTATTATTCCTTTCCTCATCCTGCTGTTGTGCATGACACAGTTGCTGCTGACAAGGCTGGACGCCAACACCTCGGTCAATCTGCGTAACCTCTCCATCATTCAGGGGTTAACGCCTATCCTTGGTCTGATCGGTTGCCTGCTCGCCGTGCACCTGGTGCTCACCATCTTCTTTCGCAAGGCCGACCAGATGTTGCTCCCGCTGATAGGTTTGATGAGTGGCCTGGGGGTGCTGATGGCGACGCGCCTTGGTCCTGACGTCAAAGATCCTGCCCAGGGAACACACCAGCTCTTGTGGGTCATCGTTGGTCTGTTCATCTGCCTGGGGACGATGTTCGCCCTGCGCAATATCCACTGGCTGCAGCGCTACAAATATAGCGCGGCCCTCTTCGGCGTGCTCCTGTTCTGCACGACGCTCTATAACACGTTGAAAGTGAAAAACCTGGACAGCCCGACCCATGACCAGTTAAAGATCGGATCGTTTGGTTTCCAGCCCTCTGAACTGCTGAAGATCTGTATTGTGATCTTCTTTGCCGCTTACCTGACCGAAACACGCGATGTGCTGGCCGAAGGTGGTATGCGTCTTGGTGCGCTACGCCTGCCGCCGCTGCGCCAGCTTGGTCCGCTCGCGCTGATGCTCGGTATCGGCCTCGTGCTCTTTCTGGTTGTACGTGAGCTTGGGCTGGCGCTGCTCATCTACGGTATCTTCCTGGCGATGATCTACCTGGGCACGAGCAAGATAAGCTATGTGTTGGTCAGCCTCGCCATTTTTATGGTGCTTGGCTTCGTTGGCTATAAGCTTTTCAGTTACGTCCAGGCTCGTTTCGCGGTTGTTGGTATCGATATGATCCACTGGACGGCGCGAAGCGACCAGTTGTATCAAGGCCCGGCCTTCCAGATCGTGCAGGGCTTGATCGCGCTCTCCAGCGGGGGTATATTAGGTGCCGGGTTTGGTTTAGGCCATCCCTACTACGTACCTGTTGTACAATCGGATATGGTCTTTACTGCCTTCGCGGAAGAGTTCGGCCTGGTCGGCCTCTTCGCCCTGCTGGGCATCTACCTGCTGATCATCTATCGCGGCTTCCGTATCGCGATGGAGGCGACTGATACGTTTAGCCAGTTGCTGGCGGCCGGCCTTACTTCAATTTTTGCCATCCAGACGTTAATTATCAGTGCGGGGAATCTCAAAATCATTCCCCTGACCGGTATCCCGCTGCCCTTCCTGAGCTATGGAGGAAGTTCGATCATCGGTAACTTTATTATCGTGGGCATCCTGCTGCGCATCTCGTACAATACAGCGCTTGAGCGCGATGGTGGCACCTGATGCCGCCAGTCTATACGGTGGTTTTGCTTGTCTGTTCACACGCCACATGCTATACTGCCGCAAGAGTATCAATGAGTTGATGGACTAGCGAGTGGGGTAGAATATGGGTCAATATCGGCTATGGTTGCACTATCGAGAGATTGACCAGCACCTGGGAGCACAACTGAAGACGCGTGAAGCGGAGCTGGCAAAGATCGATGAGGAGATCACAAGGTTAGAGGCGACAACCTCCCTTGAGGATAATGCGATTATCGGGGCACTGTTCACACAGTTGTATGAGCGGGACACGCCAGCCAGTATGGCTTTGCCTCCAGTTTTTTCGCAAGAGTCGCCCGTTAGTACGGCTATAACTCCAGTTCTTTCAGCAGAGCTGGCAGAGACAACAGGAGCAGACGCGGCTACGTGGAATGAGGAAAAGCTGCCCGTTAACACTGTCTCGCCGGCACTTTTCGCCTGGAGCAACCTGCCCAATTTCGATTCGCAGAACGTACAACCTACAGCCAGTACGCCATCTCGCGAGCTCTCGCAGGTCGCACCCGATCCCGCTGCCAACCTTCTGCCCACCGACATCAGTGCGTTCGTCGAAGCCCACAACCGTACGTTCCCACAGGTCCAGATCCCCTGGTGGCTGCGCGAGACCTTACAGCCCCCACCATTAGCGGAAGAGAGTCACCAGAGCAATCCGGTAGACCAGCAGAGCAAACGCACGAACCAGCTCGTCCAGCGCTGGTTCGCCCGTTGGGAACAGACAGCGGATGAAACATTAAAAGCGCAGGAGGGCCAGGCAGATGAACACTAACGGCCATATCCCTATTTCTCAGCAACCACACTCCCCTGATGACGCGAATAGCCTTTTCACACGGCTCAGACCACAGGATGTGGAAGGGTTCTACCAGAGCTATCGCCTCTGGTCGCTGCGCCAACAGCGCGCGGATGTCATGCTCCAGATCACTGCGCTACAGCAGCAGATCGCGGAGAACGCGGAGATGATGCAGCGGTTTGCTCCCCCTGCCCTGGCCCTCGCCAGCCTGGCTCAGCTTCAGGCACACGGCGTTGAAAACATTGATCTGCTCGAACGCATGCTTGAACGGGGCGAGACCTGGCTGGATCATGCCATGCAGTTGCTCGAACGCTGCGAAGAGCTCGATGTCATTGGCGGTGACTACACCGAGTGGTGTGAGCATGCCCTGGAGGGAGCCTACAACTGGATCGACTCTATGGACGAAGCCCCGGCCGCTGAGATCACTGAAGCCGAGACTACTGAGGGCGCGGCCGCCCCTACAGGCGAGATGACCGAAGAAGCCTTCCTGCAGAAACTGATGAGCGAAGAGGACGCAACTGAACAGATGCCCGCGCTCCCACGCGCCAGGATCACCCAACCACTGCCAGCCCTCACTGCCTCTGCCACAACAGATGAGCAGCCCGCGCCTGTCAGTCCCTCCCCTGACCAATCAAATGAGGCCATACCTCAATCAGATGAGATTGCGCATACATCTGCACTGGCGGCAGGTACATCTGAAGACTTACAGCCTGCGACAGCAGAGCTTTTCTCTATAGAGTCTGCGGCGGTCGAGAATATGCCTATCGAGCCAGAAAGCCTGGCTGTAGAACGAGAAGAGCAGGGCGAGAACGGTGTGGTAGACCAGCCCGCACAGCAGATAGAGCCAGGAGAGGAGCCTACTGCCTCACCTCTTGCTGAGACATCGTCGTTAATATCAGAACAAGCCTCGCTCTCTCCCGCGCGGGAGCCAGAGCAAGTTCCCGCACCCGAACCAGAGGCGCAAGAGATGCCCTATACCGATACTACGACAGATGAGAGCAGCCCCGCGCCAGCAAACACGTCGCAGCCAGACGATATGACGCAAACACAGCCCCTTGCCGCGATTATGTCCCCTGCTGAGGTGGAGGAGGCACGCGCAACAGCTATGGCGGCGGCCGTGACAGAGGTACAGCTTGACACGCCCGCTGGCCTGACCTCCGCATCCGCCACGCCAATACTGGCGGTTGAAGCATCGCCCGCTGCCACCACTCCCACCATGCCCATGGCCATTGTGACGCCATCCCAGACAACCCACAGCGAGACGACGACTATCAGCGTGCCAGAAGATAGTCAGGAGCTGCCTCCCGTCAATACACAATACCAGTACAAAAGAAAACCAACGGTATACACACCCTCAACGGCAGAAGTGAGGACGGTAAAAAAGGGCAACAAAAAACCTCACACGGGAAGGACTTCCCTGGTGCGAGGCTTCTTGCGCGGGCTACTGAGACTGCTGGCGAAAATCTGGCATGGGTAGCGTTGCGTCCTGACCACTCTGTGGCGTAGCCGCGATGCCCGGCATCCCCATCAATGGAGCGCTCGGTGACAATGCTCCAGCCGGCGGCGCAATCGCTCCTGGCGGAAGTTTTAACGCGTCTCGCTGCTCAAGCTCGCGCACACGCCTGCGCAATCTGCGCAGCTCACGACGCTCCTTCCATGCTGACAGCAGCGATATCAGGTACAGCAATAACGCGCCGGCCAGGAAGGCGATGATCAACATCACTCCTATTGGCAGCTCCGGCGTCTGCCACGAGAACAATGCGACATGGACCGGGGTGTCAAGATTCTGTACAGTAATCACAGTGAGCGCACTGCCAATAAGCAAAAAAAGTAGAAGCACTATATAAAACACAGGCGGCTCCTTGAATGTCTCTCTCTACCCTGCATTACGTTATCGTCCTGTTCCTATGAACAAGATGCTGGGCTTATATCTGATACGATTTCACTCGCCTCAGCATATACACATTCTCTCACCTCTTCCTGACGCTGCAACGGCAGTTCATTCGTGGTATTCTATCCGGGAGCGTTAAAGGCCAGGCACTCCGTTACTCATGTGCCTGTTCTAGCAGTAAAAAAGGAGATACTCTTGGCGGATATTTCTATTGATCTGGCTCGTAAGATCGGGACAATTGATCCAAACATCTATGGGGGCTTTATTGAGCACCTGGGACGCTGTATCTATGGGGGCATTTACGAAGAAGGCTCCCCCCTCAGCGATGAGCACGGGTTTAGAACTGATGTGATGCAGGCGGTACGTGATCTGCATCCACCTGTTCTGCGCTGGCCCGGCGGAAACTTTGTGAGCGCATATCATTGGACCGATGGCATCGGCCCTGTTGAGAAACGTCCTCCCCAGATGGAACTGGCCTGGCATTCCGTCGAGACGAATCGTTTTGGCACCGATGAATTCATGCACTACTGTCGGCTGATGCAGATCGAACCCTATCTGTGCGTTAACATGGGCACGGGGACAATGGATGAGGCGCGGGCGTGGGTGGAATACTGCAATGGCACCGGCAATACCTACTGGGCCAACCTGCGCCGCCAGCACGGGCACGAGCAACCCTATAACGTGAAATACTGGGGCCTGGGCAATGAGATGTATGGCGAGTGGCAGGTTGGGGCCCTCTCCGCTGAGGACTACGTGAAGAAGGCCCGCGAGTTCGCCAAGGTTATGAAGTGGACCGACCCCACTATTAAGCTCGTCGGATGTGGGCAAACGGGCTGGGCCGATTGGGACCGCGTGGTGATCGAGGGACTTGCCAGCCATATCGACTACTATAGCCTGCATCTCTACACAGGGAGCGATGACTACTATAGCAATGTGCTCGCCCCATCGCTCGCGGATTTCGCTCTGCGCAGTTGCCATGCGACCATCGAGCGAACGCGCTATGCCCAACAGGTTCAGCACCCGATCCATATCGCTTTTGATGAATGGAATGTCTGGTTCCGGCAGCGCTCGCCTGAAAGCGAGTTGGAGGAACGTTATACGCTGGCCGATGCGCTGGCCGTTTCCGCTTATCTCAATGCGTTTATTCGCCATTGTACCAGCGTGAAGATGGCAAATCTGGCCCAACTGGTCAATGTCATCGCCCCGATTTTTACCAGTAAGGAAGGGCTCTTTCTCCAGACGATCTATCATCCCTTGCGTCTGTACGCGGAGCATATGCAGGAGATCGGGCTGGATGTGCATGTTGAGAGTCCGCTAGCTCCTCTCTCGCTCGAAAACGAGCACTCGGCATGGGGACAGCAGCTAGCTCGCCTGGGACCCTTCAAGCAGCTCGACGTCGTCGCGAGCTGTGACGCGGGCGAAAAGCTGCTGTCTCTGGCAGTCATCAACCGCGATCAGGTGCAGGCGCATGAGACAGTGCTCCATTTTGCTGACGCGCTTACCATCAGTACTATTGACGTCTATGAAGTGAATGGTCCTCAGCCGCTGAGTACAAACTCTTTTGCGGAGCCCTCTGTCGTTACTGTGCAGGAACGGAGATTAGAAACGCCAGGAGAGGGAAAGCCTTTTACTTACACCTTTCCGGCTCATTCGCTGACCGTTCTGCTCTTGCACCTCGTATAGGTGGTGGTAATACAATCCACATTCTGTCATGAGCGCTTGCTCTGATAAGCACTGCCAGCGTCTGCGGCGCTGGCAGTGCTTATCTCTTAATCCCTCTTTTTCTCCAGCACAACCTGAATATCATCAACCATATAGGTTGTTCCAGCCAGCTCGTTGAAGCCGCACAGCAGCATATGTGCCATTTCCCGGCTGACCGCATTGCCGACCAGCATATCCCAGACGAGCAGCGGGTGCATATTGCTGGCCCGCGCCAGCGTCAAGAGCGCGATTCTGTGCTTCAGACAGAGCGCGCGCAGGGTTAGCTTCTGCTCAGCAGGCTCCATGCGCATCGTCCTCTGCCTCCAGCACCACGGCAACCGTCTCCAGATTCAGATCCTGCCCGAGCAGTCGTGAGAGCGCGGCCAGGACCTTTTCGGCATCCCCTCTGCTGACCGGCCTGCCCACCAGCATAAAATACACCACATCCGGGGATACTCCAGCCGCGTACGCCGTATCAGTCGTGTTGAAGCTAGAGTGCTCACGCAAGGTGAGCGGTGTCGGCTTCATGCGTCTCCCCTTCTCTCTTCTTCTGGCCATACGCGACATAAAAATCAATGTGCGTCTGATAGCTGTTCCATTCGTGCTGGAGCGTTGCCGTCACTTGATCGTACTGCTCCTCGGGGAGGGCGAGCTGGGAGCAGAGAAATCCTTGCAAGCCCACAAAGACCGCGTGCAGATCTTTCGCCATCCCTTCTCCCCAGCGTCCCGCCCACCTGCCCAGCGGAACACGCAGTTGCCGCCCCACGACACCGTGCAGCCCGGCATTGAGCAGCATGGTATCCAGGTGAGCCATCAGCGAGGCGTCAAAGCCGGTCTGCCGTGCCGCCAGCCTCCACCAGCCAAGCAGCGTTGCTGTCGCCGGACCTGTATTGGTAAATATGTCGCTCGCCTCTACCAGCTCGACAAAGCCCCCCGGCCGCGTCACTCGTGCCATCTCGCTGACCACAAACGGCCAGTGCAGCGCTGGAATTGCTGCAACTAATAAACGCTGATGGGTGAATGCGAAGTGCTGCGCGGGAAACGGCAGACCATCCAGTACATTGCCCTGCACAAAACGACAATTCGCTGGCGGGGGAAGCGTACATGTCGGCAGTTTGATGTCCAGCCCCACCACCTCGGCACGCGGGAAGAGGCGCGCCATGTCTCTCATCCAGATCCCCGTTCCACACCCGACGTCCAGCAGCGCGTCGGTCTCTGCGGGGATGGGCGCGAGATACTGCCCGTGTAAAAGCTCATGCAGAAAATGATGCTGGAAGTTGAGACGCCCCTTTTCTTGCTCGTCCCCTGGCAGCAGATAGGGCACGCCGGCAAGATACGTACGGCCGAGACGCACGGTCGGTTGTGGTGGCGCGGGCGAACATGTTTGCTTGCTTCTCAATACGCCTGAAAAGAATCTCATAGAGACAACCCCCTTCAATCATAATGGTGTTGGGTGGCAGGGTGAGCAGCGGACGTCATGATGCTCGTTAACAAAATAATCCGGGTCGCGCAGACAAGGGCGAGATGAGCGTCGGGGCGAGCAAGCGGACGTCATGAATGAAGTCCCTACTGACCGGCCCATGAATGGGCCAGGTGGCTGACGCCACCTGGCGTGTGCCAGGCACATCTAGAGCACCTTTTCTGCTGGGGAGAGAGGTCCAGGCTTCCGTTCCTCAACGACCAGTTCCGCGACTGGGATACCAAAGATCGCCGCCAGCTTGCACCACGTACTGTACCGCGCCTGGTGCTGCGGATTGTGATACAGCGCGTGCGTTGTTTTATAGGATATCCTGGCATAAAGTGCCAGTGCGCGAATAGACAAAAATCGATCCTGCGCTAATTCTTTCACCCTGTGCCGCGTATGTAAGGCTTCAGGCATAAATCCTCCCAGATTACAGCTCTCGCTCAAAATTCTAAAGAGTAGCGACAACAGGCATCGCCACTCTGGCATAGCTATTCGTGATGCACAAACATCATCGTATAGCAGCGCTATGAGAAATGATAATGCAAGGACATATGGCATAACAGTAGATTGCCTGCCATTTCTTCTTGCGTTTCTTGCATTTCACCGCATTCACTTGCGTTTGCCTATGAATGCAAGAAATGCAGGAATCAATACAATGCAAGGGGATAAAAAATACTGACGGGGAATGCAACAAGGGGGATGAATATGAGGATAAAAAAAGAGGTATGCATGATTGCATACCTCTTTACACCACCTGTCTCAGCTCTACCAGTGTACAATATGCTCGCGCAGCTCCTTGATACGATCCTCACCGGGCCACGCGGCCAGCAGTGTAGTGTACGCCTGTATCGACTCATTTTACGCGCATAACTCCCCTCTTTTTAAAGTTGGCGTTCTATATGTTGTATGATGAGTGTGTCACATTTCTCAGGCTCTGTTTGAGCTTCTGACGATGTGAAATACCTTGCTTCGATAGCTCTTACAATGTTTTGAAAGAAGAGCGTGATTACTACTCTGCCTCCTGGTACGGGAGAAAAGAGAAGGAGAAAAAGAATGTGGCCGTTTGATCCAAATAATCAGCAGATGTACCAACAGTACGCGCAAGCCTATAATACGCAAAACTACAATGGCATTGATCACAACCAGGCTCTTGGACACATGCAGCAGTTTGCGCAGAATGCGCCGCCTGATTTCCAACAGCAGGTCTATCAACAGCACTTCGAACAAATGCCGTATGAGCAGCGCATGCAGTTTGCTCAACAGATGCCTCCTCAGTACCCAATGGCTCCCAACAACCCGCAGGTTATGGCACAGGGCTTCTATCAAATGGGGCAACAGCAGCCAAATATGCTTTCGAGGGTCTTTGGACAAGGTGGGCCGGGAGCAAATCCTCTGGTTTCGGGAGGGCTCGGCGCACTCGTCGGGATAGCAGCCACGTCCATGCTGGGTCAACAGGGTGGTATGTTTGGTGGACGCGAAGGCTACGGTCGGGGTGATGATGATGGTGGGGGATACCGCCGCCGCGATGATGATGATGGAGGATACCGCCGACGCGATGATGATGATGGAGGGTATCGCCGCGATGATGACGGTGGGGGATACCGCCAGGGTGATGATGATGGTGGACGCAGAGACGATTAATGCAATGAGGTGAATTTTCCGTATGCTTCCGTCATCTGTCCCCAAAACAAGCCTGCGCAGCAGGCTTGTTTTGGGGATAGTCAGGTGTGATGCGAACAGGTAGCCCGCTCTGCGGGCTTGTGTGGAGCAGTATACCTTGTGTGGATGGCTATGTTGGGGAGATGGATCAAAACGTGACAGATCAGATGTGGAGCTGTGCTTTTGAGGGGCATAGGAGTTTTAGCATCACGTTTTTAAATCTTTATATAGAAATGTATAATGTAAGAGGTTACTGTTTCGTGTGCGCATGGAACGTGCTTTTCTGTGCTCTGGTTAGCCTTCAGAATAGCTTGTTTCTTCTTGTATAGTGTGCGCTGTCATCTGGTGGTATCTATGTAGAGGAGGAGGATATATCACAGCAATGGAAGATCAATCACAGCCCAATCGCCGATCTGTTCGTTTGCAATGGCTCGATTATCGTTCTGCCGGCTTTTATTTTGTAACGATCTGCACCCATGATCGGCGATACGCCTTTGGGGAGGTCGTGAATGGTACGATGCGGCTCAACGCGGTGGGGGCAATTGCGCAAGCGCAATGGGTCATCCTGTCACAGCGTTTCGCAGGCGTCCTGGTGGATCGCTCTGTTGTCATGCCCAATCATGTCCACGGCATCATTGTCATCTACAAAGCAACGAACATCACCCAGGTGCCCACACGTTTTCAGCCATCCAGGCAAAAGATGATCGAAGAACATAACCCTGCGCTTAGCGTTCCCTATCAACCCCCGAGTCTTGGTCAGATTGTGCGTACCTACAAAGCAGCAACCTGCCGGCTTATACGGAAAGCAGGTGCACAAGATTTTAGCTGGCAGGGCAACTATTTCGATATAGCCATTCGTAGCGATGAACAACTTGCCCAGATAAGGCAATATGTCCTTGATAATCCAACAACCTGGGAGCGAGATAAGCTTTATACGTCAAACCCAAAAAACACCTCTGATACGGATCGCCATCAATAAACAAGCCTGAGATTCCCCTGGCTTCCTAAAGGGATCAGGCAGGCGCGAGGTCGATAGAAAACCGAGCAGCGTAATGGAGCGATCAGGTAAGGCGAGGAGGTGGTTGGGCGAACAGGGATGAAATGAAGCGGTCAGGCAAGGGCGAGGAGGGTGGCATGCCAACGCGGACGTCATGAATGAGGTCCCTACTGACCGGCCCATGAATGGGGCGCCGACTCCGTCGGCTACCTGTTCGCGTCGCGCCTGGCTGTCCCCAAAACAAGCCTGCTTGCAGGCGCACCGATTTAGCGGCCGGTCAGTAGGGACCTCATTCATGACGTCCGCGTTGGTCTGGCTGTTTGCTCGCCCACATGACGTCCGCGTTGGTCTGGCTGTTTGCTCGCCCACATGACGTCCGCGTTGCCTGGCTGTTTGCTCGCCCAGATGACGTCCGCGTTGGCCTGGCTGTTTGCTCGCCCTCATGACGTCCGCGTTGGCCTGCTGGTTCGCTCGCCCAGGCAAGATGAATGAACCCTTTGGGCATAGGCGAACCTGGATGCCAGGCCAACGCGGACGTCATGATGCTGTTTAAAAAAGGAATCTGGGTAGGTTCATGCTCTATGTACCTGGCTTATTTATTTAATCAGCATCATGATGCCCCTACTGACCGGCCGCTAAATCGGTGCACCTGCAAGCAGGCTTGTTTTGGGCTGGGACGAGACGAACGCCAGACGATAGAACGGGCGTAATGAATATGATCCCATTCTATCGTCTGGCAATGAATTACGCGCGTGCACTCAGGCTTGTTTGGCATATCTGGACCAGCGTTTCTGTTGGGGAGAGCCCTACAACAACAAACCAGGTGAGAGTTCAGGGCACGAGCACAATCTTGCCATGGGTATGACGCTGCTCCAACTCGCGATACGCCTCTCGCACAGCAGCGAGGGGATAGACGCGGTCAATCGGAATTTCCAGTTCTCCCTGGTCGATAAGCCGGGCGAGATCAGCCAGTACTGCCGCGCTCGCCGCCTGAGCATTTCCCTCAGCCTTGACGCCATACTTTGTTACAGCCTCAAAGTTGATAATCGTATTGATACGTTCTGGTCGGACGCCAAGCTTGAGTGCAAGTTCGACGTAATCGGCACCGACTGTATCGATAAAGGCGTCGAGGTGATCGTCAGCGGCCGCGCGAATACGCGCCTCAACGCCCTCACCGTAGGCGACCGGGATAACATGGTGGTCGCTCAACCACTGATGATGAGCCGGACTGGCCAGGCCGATCACCTTTGCACCTTCTTTTACCGCCAGTTGAACCACGATTGAGCCGACTCCGCCAGTGGCCCCTGAGACAGCGATGGTGTCTCCCCGTTTCAACGAGACAGCGCGAACGGCCGCGTAGGCTGTTGTCCCGGCAACAAACAATGCGCCTGCAGCTTCCCAGGAGACGTCGCGCGGACGATGAGTAAGGTCGCTGGCCTCTACAACGACAAACTCTGCCTGACTGGCCCTTTTGTGCGTGAAACCGATCACCTCATCGCCCGCCGTAAAACCTTGCACTCCCTCACCGACAGCGGCAACGACCCCTGCCAGGTCACTGCCCTGCCCAGAGGGAAATGTGGCAGGCCACCGCTCGGCAAGCAAGCCCTTACGGATGGATGCCTCACCCGGATTAATACCGGCTGCCTTGACATTGACAAGGACTTGCCCCGGACCCGGGGCGGGTCGCTCGACATCTACAACCTGTAACACGTCGATCCCGCCATACTGATTAAACCTGACTGCTTTGGGCATTTTCTTACACCTTCTTCTCAGCTATTATCTGATGTTTTATCACTCTCTCGTACATTCCCATACATGACATACCTCTCGTCTCATCCTCGTGACTTGAGACTTTCAGCGTAGACCTCTGCTGCCTCTGTTCGGATCACCTCTGCTGCGCCCTGTGAGAGTGCACAGATACTGCCACTCTTCATAGATTTTCGTCTTTAATGAGTGAATAACCTGTCACTGATATCTACTATATCCGAAAGGCTTGTATCTTGTAAGAAGGAACCAAAAAGTGATATAGTTACCATATGGAAACTAAGCAACAAACATACCCTGATATTTTCCAGGCGAACTGCCTGTCGCGACAAGTGCTGGAGTTGATCGCTGATCAGTGGACGCCCCTGGTCTTCTATGCATTGGAAGAGGGCACGATGCGTTTTGGCCAATTGCTCAAGCGGATCGATGGCATCTCGAAAAAAATGCTGACGCAGACATTGCGGGCGTTGGAACGCAATGGCCTGGTACGGCGCGTCGTCTATCCTGTCGTGCCTCCAGTCGTAGAGTATTCTCTCACGCCATTGGGACAGACGCTGATAGAACCAATGAAAGCGCTAAAGATCTGGGCATACGGACATTTGCAGGAAGTCGCGCACGCCCGAACGACGTATGATCAACGCGATCATACGCAGCTTCAGGAGGAAGTAGCCTCCCTTGTTCAACAACGATAGCTACGGCAGGCGAAGCACACCGCTTACGTACACACAACACGTGATTTCTCCATCAGACACAACACTCTGCGCGCTGCGAACCGTTTCGTATCCATCAGTCAGAGTATACCTGCATAAATAGCGCTAACCGGCAGTTTCAGATCAAGCTGATCCAGCTTAATCGTGTGTTCAGCAGTAAAGCATTCCTGTCGCCACTCCTGTGCACGTCGATACACTTCGATCTGCGGTTCGCCCTGACTCACCAGAAGATAGACCTCAAGCGTTGGACAACAGCGATAACGCGCAAATTTCTCCGTATGATCGTAGTGCTCTGTTGAAGGCGACAACACCTCCACCACCAGCAGCGGCGAACGAATTTTGAAAGGTTTGAGCCGCTTATCCTTATCCCAATCCCCCACATCACACGTCAGCACCACATCCGGCACAACTGCCGCATGCCCCGGAACCGCCACATACTGCTCATGGTGCAAGCGACAGGGACCACATATTCCAAGTTGTCCAGCCAGCAACTGCTCAATACGTGAGGCAAGCGCACTATGTTCCGGCGAGGAGCCAGTCATATCGTAGAGCATACCATCAATCAACTCATACCGATACGGACTCTCCTCAGCAATCAACTGTTCAAAAGCTTCTTCCGTCATAGGAACGCCCTGCAAAGAAACCATCTCCTCCGTCTCTTGCGGCTGTACGCCTGTTTTTTCCTCTAAAGACGTCGTTTCCTCTACGCGTTGCGGCTGTACACTCAGTTTTCTTCGTACAGGAGTGCTTTCCCCCTCACGCTGTGGCTGTGCCACCATATCTCCCTCCTTGTCAAACACTGTCCACATAAAACACGACCATTACATCACCTGGCTCGTCTCTCCATTCTACTCAGGCACGCTCTTACCTGTCAATCGTCAGCTATGCCGCGCTCGACCAGGCCAGACAGAGCTAACCCCCATCCTTTCTCCTCTCACCTTTTTTGCCCTCTTCACTCTTTCTTTATTCCCTTTCCCATACTCTCCAATAAAGAAAAATAATTACCTGCAACTATCAGTGTGGTTGGATGCTCTTCTCCAAGTACCTTCAAACAGATCGCCAACGCCTGCTGGTACAAGGGCTCCGCCTGCTCATAATGTTGCTGTGCTGCATAAAGACCAGCCAAATTATGCAGACACATTGCTGTTTCAGGATGCTCCTCTCCTTGCAGTTGCTGCCTAATGGTCAACGCCTGCTTATACAAACGTTCCGCTTCCTCATAATGTTGCTGTGCTGCATAAAGACCAGCCAGATTATTTAAGATTCTTGCTGTATCGAAATGCCCCTCTCCCAGTACCTTCAAGCAAATTGCCAACGCTTGCTTGTATAACAGTTCTGCTTGCTCGTATTCCCCTTGTGACTCATAGAGATCAGCTAGATTATTTAGGCTCATTGCTGTTTCAGGATGCTCCTCTCCCAGCACCCGTCGTCTGATTGCCACCGATTGCTCATATAAGGGTTTCGCTTCCTCATAACGCCGTTGAGATGCATAGAGACAGGCCAAGTTATTCAGGCATGTTGCCGTATCAGGATGCTCCTCTCCTAGCACCTGTCGCCAGATTGTCAATGCTTTCTGACACAATGGTTCCGCTTCCTCATAACATCCTTGGGACTCATAAAGAAGGGAAAGATTATTTAAGCTCCTCGCTGTTTCAGGATGATCCTCTCCCAACGCCTGCCGTCTAATTACCAACGCTTGCTCATATAACGGTTGTGCCTGCTCATACAATCCCTGTAACTTATAAAGAATAGCCAAATTATTCAAACTTTTTGCAGTATTAGGATGCTCCTCTCCCAACACTCGACGACTAATCGCTACCGCTTGCTCATATAAGGGTTCCGCTTGCTTGTAGCGCCCTTGAGACATATAGAGGGCCGCTAGATTGTTCAAACTCTCTGCTGTCTTACCATGCTCATTCCCCAACGTCCGTTGCCTGATCGCCAGCACTTGCTCATATAAGGGTCGCACCTCTTCATAAAAACCTTGGTTATAAAGATAATATCCCGTTTGGTCCAGCAGGCGTGTGGACACCTCTGTATCCATATGCCTGTACTCGATCCAGTGTGCACAGGCGAGCATATGGGGTAAGAGGAACTGGCAAATAGGCCAGGCGTCCACATCTCCAGGATCAGGAAACACGACATCCATGACCTTTACTGCTCGCTCGACCCACTGTGACCGCTCTTCCTCGCTCACCGCATCACGCACCACCGTTTGTACCAACCGATGCACCGAAAGCACATCGTCTTGCCGCCGCACCAGCGAGTATTTCAGCAGCGCTTCTATGGCCTCGTTCAGCAGGCCAGGAGTGGTAACAATGCGCGCAAGCTGTGGTCCCAGAAGTGCTGCAATTCGTTCAAGCTCAAATATCTCTACGAGAATAGCATCGGGTGCCAGAAAGGCGCAGAAACGGAGCAGGTCGGTGGCGACGGGACCAACCTGTTCTATTTCGGCAATGCGGGCAAAGGCCAGCGACCAGGTGGTGGCAACAGTATATGGGTAGGCAGTGGTATCAGCAGGGAAACCGGGTTCAGCAAGCAATTTCTTATACGTTTGCTGATAGAGCTGCATATAGTGCTGCAAGCTGCACTTCTTCCTTTCGATGTACCCACCGGCCTGGTCGAGCGCGAGAGGCAGACCGCCAAGCAACTCGGAGAGCTCCATCGCCGGCCCCATCTCTTCTTCCGGGACCGCCTCGCGCGGCGTCTCCGGCTCGATGCGTTTGGCGCGTTTGAGCAGGAAGTAGCCCCCGGTCTCAGGTACCATTTCGTCGAGGGGGACGCCGTGCATCTGCCCGCCCACCGCGTCCCGCCGCGTGGTGATGAGCACCTGGCCGCGTCCACCTGGCGGCGTGTATTCACGCACGAGAGCGAGCTCTTCAACATTATCGATGACCAGCAGCCATCTCGCCTGTGCAGCCAGCCAGTTCAGAAAGCCGCGCCGCACGTTCTCTTGCTGCTGATCGTAGCAGGCGGGAGTACGCAATTCGCGCGCCAGCCTGCTCACATCGGCAAAGGCCGTCTCGTGCCCTTCGCCGTTAAGCCATAGAACGCACGAATACTCGTGCTGATAGCGGTACGCGTATTCGATGGCGGTCTGTGTCTTGCCGATGCCGCCCAGCCCGCTGAGCGCCTGGATCAGCGCCACCTCTCTGTCCCTCTGCAAGCGCGTATGCAGCTCCTCCAGCACCGCGTCACGACCGGTAAACAACAGATTGCGACGGGGCACATTGAGCAGCAGCGGCTGAAGAGGTGGCACCTCGTTCCCGAGCACCGCCCGTCTGATTCCCCGCACCACATTCAGGAAAGCCGCATCCCTGTCGGTCCAGCTCGCAACAGGTGTGCCCCCTTCCGGCAGGGCTTGTAGATGCGCAAAGGGAGCATGCTGCCAATCCGTCGGGCGCAGGATCACCGGGATCACCTGCGCATCGTTGTTCCGGCTGCGCTCCAAGGCAATCGGCAGTTCAACGCGCCTGATAAAATCGGAGGCCATGAAATCGGGGCTGATAAAGAGGAGGATAATATCCGCGCGCTGTAAGCGCCCCATAATCTCGTTAGACCAATCCTGCCCTCCCTCGATCAACGTATCCCACCAGGAATTGATCAGCCCTTCATGCTGCATAAGACTGAGGTGTTTATGAAACTCGACGATAAAGGCACGATCCTCGTGGGCATACGAGCAGAAAAGCTCATGTCGCGTTGCTTCCATCCATACCCTCCATCGTTCGCCTGCAAATGCCAGAACAGAACAGGAATGCGCAGAATACCTCCATCTCTATATTACAACGTTTCTACTGCCACGTCATCAAAGACAGGACAAACGATTCCCATCAATCAACCATCCCTTCCCAGAAGGGGAGCTAACCCGCATTGAGACCCCTCTCGCCCCGACAGACAGTCATGAATGGGTTCACCACGCGGAATGAAACCATCGTTTTCAGAGGAGTCGCCCATTCGCAGGAAGCGCACCACCAGCAATGAAAATGAGGCATTTTCAGGGGAGAAAAGATGTTCGAGAAAACCATGAGGGAGAGATGGACGGCATGGCGAGCAAAACGGGCGGCATGAATGCGGCCCCTACCCCAATTCGTTGCACGCCAATTGCCAGGGTAGCACGAGCGAGATGGGTGGCAGACCAGGCATAGAGCCGCGCGAGAGAAGCCCGCCTGCTCTGTCAAGCGGCACCCAATGAACTGGGGTACGGGCCACGTTCACGGCGCCCGCCTGCTCGCCATGCCACCCATCTCGCCCTCACGCTTCCCTTGAACACCTTTTCTGCCGGGGAGAGAGCCGTTTTGCTCGCCCACTGCTCCACATCGCCTTTGTACCCATCTTGAAACATATTGACAAACCCTTGCAGTCACCCGTCCCCATTCGTTGATCTCTTCTGTACGGCGTGTTTGCCATCCATTGCCCGCAGTGCTATCATGTATCTTAGCAGCAGTAATCTCTGAGGAGGATGGTGGCTACTACGTATGACACACAACCGTACAATAGAAAAGATCAATCGTCGCGATTTCCTCGCGCTCAGCGCCCTGGGAACGCTGCCCGGCCTGCTCGCCGCCTGCGGAACTCAGCAGCCGCCAGCGAGCACGGGATTGAGCGCCAGCCCGGTTAAGCGATCATCCCCTCAGTCATCGCCTTCACCTAAACCATCAGCGCAGCCCTCACCCACAAATGCCGACTGGTCGGCACTCGCGAAAAGCCTGCAGGGAACGCTGGTCAGGCCGGGCGAAGCACAGTACGCGGCCGCGCACCAGCTTTTCGATCCACGCTTCGACAGCATCCAGCCAGCGGCGGTCGCGTACTGCGCCTCGCCAGCAGATGTGCAGCAATGCCTCGCCTTCGCCCATCGCTTCGCCCTTCCGCTCACCCCGCGCTCCGGTGGACATTCCTATGGCGGATATTCGACGACCAGTGGTCTGTTGCTCGATGTCACACGTATGAACGCGGTAACGGTGGACGCGGGGAGCGGAAACGCAACGGTAGGAGCGGGCGCGCGCCTGATCGATGTCTACGCGGCGCTCGCGCAGCACAATCTGGTCATCCCCGCTGGTACCTGTCCCACGGTAGGCATTGCCGGCCTGACCCTGGGTGGTGGCGTTGGCGTCGTTGGTCGCAAGTTCGGTCTGACCTGTGACAACCTGCTCTCGGCACAGGTCGTCCTGGCCGATGGGCGCGTGCTTACCTGTGATACAGGCCACAATTCCGATCTTTTCTGGGCGCTGCAGGGAGGTGGTGGCGGCAATTTCGCTGTCTCCACTTCGTTTACCTTTCGTACACACCAGGTCACTACGCTCTCGCTGTTCACTTTTAGCTGGCCCTGGCACAGCGCCGCCGATGTGCTCGCGGCCTGGCAGCAGTGGGCACCGCAGGCCCCCGACGAACTCTGGTCCAACTGCTTACTGCTCACCTCCGCTAATAAAGGAGGAAGTCCGGTTGTACACGTTAACGGCGTCTATATCGGTGCCGTGCCGCAGCTCAACGCACTTCTGCAACAGCTAACGAGCAAGATTGCTGTCGCGCCCGCCAGCCGCTATGTGTCGTCTGCCGGCCTGCTCGATACAATGCTTTATGAGGCTGGCTGTCAGTCTGTAAACACGTGCCATTTACCCGGTCAGAACGCACAGGGCCAGGTGCAGCGCGTGACCTTTAACGCGAAATCCGATTACTTCACCTCCCCTCTACCGTCTGCGGGCATCAACGCTCTGGTCAACGCCATCACCGACCGACAGAACTCGGCCACGCCCGGTAGTGGCGGTATCGGCATCGACGCCTTTGGCGGCGCGATTAATCGTGTGGCGGCGGATGCGACGGCCTTTGTGCACCGCAGCGCCCTCTTCTCCATCCAGTACACAGCAAACTATAACGCGACCAACTCAGGCTCTGACATCACGGCTAACCGGAGCTGGCTAAGCAACACGTGGCAGGCCATGCGTCCCTACGCCAGTGGCGCGGCCTACCAGAACTATATCGATCCAGACCTGCCCGACTGGTCTCACGCCTACTATGGCTCCAACCTGGCGCGGCTGCAGCGTGTCAAATCCGCCTACGATCCCGGCAACCTCTTCCACTTCGCCCAGAGTATCCCGCTTGCCTCTAAAGGTTGAAACCGACACCTGCTCTTGTTACCAATCTCATAGTTTTTCTAACCCTAATTGTGCTATACTGCGAAAAAAAAGAATAGAGCATCATTTCGTATAAGAACTACGTTTGTTTGTTGGCAAAGGTGAAGGAGCCTGGATAATGGTAAATCGTGAGGGACAACGGCTTGGCAATTATCGCCTCATTCGCTGGCTGGGCAAAGGGGCCTTTGCTGAGGTCTACCTGGGCGAGCATCTCTACCTGAAAAACTACGCAGCCATTAAAATCCTGCTTGCCGCGCTGCTAACGATAAGTTTGCCGCAACCGGCAGTGGTATCAGCGCGCTGGGCGTGATCACGCTCACGAGCAGCACGATCGCTACAAATACAGCCAGAGCCAGTAACGGCTTTGCTCGTGGCGGTGGTCTCTATGTCTCAAGTCCAGCGACAAAAGGGACCGCTAATCTCCATCTGACCAACGATACGATCGCGAACAATACGACTTCGGGGAGTCAGGGGAGTAATGGTGGTGGCATCGAAGCCAATGGGCCGCAGGGGACTATTGATTTTTGTACCATCTACGGCAATACATCCTCTCAGGGCGGTGGCCTCAATCTGGAAGCGAAGGCTGGTGATGGCACAGCTACCAGCGTCACCAGCAAAAATACGCTTTTCGCCAATAACTCAGCCAGCACTGGACCCGACATCGCCGGTAAGGTCACCACGGAGGGCTATAACCTGGTGCAGCGCTTTGATGGCGCGGACTTCAACGATCCCGATCACAGGCATAGTACGGACCATGCAGGCAGCCTCGCCGATCTAAAGATCGATGCCCAGTTGCGCGCAAACGGCGGACCAACATCCACTTACGCTCTGCTGTCAGACAGCCCTGCCATAAACCAGGTCCCCACCAGCGCCTGTGACGTAACAACCGACCAGCGCGGAGTCAAACGTCCGCAACAGGGAAGTTGCGATATCGGAGCATTTGAGTATTCGAATACCTGGCTTCTCGGCGACTGACATCCATAGTGCACAAAAATCTCTTTCGGTGACTGACATCCATAGTGCACAAAAATCTCTTCTCGTATCGTGCAAAAATGCGCGGAGCGCATTTTTGCACGATACTAAAATTCTTCGCGAACGCCGCAGGCGTGAGAGCGCAGAGAAACCAAATAATGCTATAATGGGAGGGAAATGTTGCGGTTTTGTGCGGACACCCTCTCATACGATACAAACACCTCACGCCTTTTCTCTTTTCTCAGGTGAGTGGGGAGGTGGCCATGTTCTCGTAATACTTGAAAGGCAGCGATTATGAATGAAGAGACCCTCGCGCGTGTCGATCTATTTGCTACTTTAGAGAAGAAAGATCTCCAGATAATTGCCAGGAGCTGCCAGGAGCGCCCGTACAAGGCGGGTACCGTCCTCTTTGCGCAGGGCGATACCGGGGTTGGCCTGTACGTCATAAAAAGCGGGCGAGTGCGTATTACTCAGGCGCAGAATCCAGACCGCGCGGAAGAAGAGCTTGATGTTATTGGCCCTAATGGTGTGCTGGGAGAGATGGCCCTGCTGGATGATCTCCCTCGCTCGGCTTCAGCCATCGCCCTGGAGGACGTCACAGCTCTGTTGCTTCCTGTGTGGGAGTTCCGCAGTATTTTACGCAACCATCCCGACATAGCTCTGGGGCTGTTGAGAGTCCTCAGCCAGCGCCTACGCCGAGCTGAAGCTCGGCAGCAAACGTAGTTGTGTTTCAATCCCCCTCCCCCTGGCGGGCTCCTTCCCTGTAGGGGAAGAAATAGCATGTGAGCGGCGCACACGTCTGCTACTGGAGACAGGATGTTGGCAGGGAAACGTCAATCCTGTTCATACTGTTGTGTGATCTGGGTATTGAAACTTTCGCGATTGAGCAGCTTTTGTATTTCGTCAAACATCGTCTCGACATCACCAAAGGAGCGATAGACACTGGCGAAGCGAATATAGGCGATCTTGTCCATGCGGCGCAGGTGATCCATTACCAGCTCGCCGATAGTGCTGCTAGGGATCTCCTGTTTGCCGAGGCGGTACAACTCCTGTTCAATCTCTTCCACCGCGTTTTCGATCTCCCCTGCGGGAAGTGGGCGCTTCTCGCAGGCTTTGCGCAGACCAACATACAGCTTCTGGCGATCGAATGGCTCACGGCGTTGGTCGCGCTTGATCACCATCAGATGGAATTTTTCAACGCGTTCATAGGTACTAAAGCGGCCTTTGCATTGCTCGCACTCACGTCGCCGGTGAATAGCATCGCCAATGTCGCGCGAATCTTTCACGCGTGACTCTATGCCTCCACAGAAAGGACATTTCATTTGTTGTCCCCAAATCTTGTTCGAAATAGCATTTCAGGAACATTCTATCACACCCGAAAACATGTCCACTTCTAGAGGCAGGGCTGACGTCAAATTAAGGCCGGGGTCGCGACGTGTTCGTTGGCGGCGAGGCCCGGAGGTGTTTCTTTCTTCTCTTTTGGCGCGCTGGCGGATTTTTGCAGGCTGGGATGTATTTTTCCCACATAGCCCGAACGTAACCGTGAACCTACGCGCCAGTAGGCATACCAGTACGGCCCGTGTCCCTGTCCGTTGCGACAGGTGCTGCACGATGCTTTTCCACATTTGCGAAATTGTAGCTGATAAGTTATATGTTGATCGCTTGGAATCTTTGTCATGAACCACTTACCCTTCCACAAAACAGTATGGCTGAACGTGACTCTGATGATGTTTTTATGATACCATCACTCCATGAACATTGTATGAATTTGTTTCCTGCAAAGATGAAACATCGTTCATCTTTTGGGCGAGAAAGCGCTGCAATTGCAACTTTGCATAACACCTTTTTCATATGCTCAAAAGGCGGCTCCCATGGGCCTTTTTATGGATAGCTCCTGCCTGCTCCCTTCTTATTGCTGTGTACACTCCTCTCCCTCCCTCTACGTGCTTCTATCATGGAGAAACGCGGTACTGGGCAGATATCGCGGGTGGTGGCCGTGAGCAGCGCGTAGCCCTGGACCATTTTCCTATCCTTTTTCGCGCTGATGATATAATAGACCGTGTATCAGCCTTTCAGCAGCAGGTCTCCTGTTCCTTTCGTTCTGTCATGTTGTTGGTTTTGGAAAGTGAAGGCGAACTATGCACATTATTATCAAAGGCAGACAAATGCAGGTCACACCACAGTTGCGTCAACGCATCGAGCGCAAAGTGCAGCGTTTCGCGCGCCTGGTTGACGATGATGCTCGTGTTGAGGTGACCGTTTCTGAGGAGCAGACACGCAGCGCCAGCGATCGCTACTGTGTCCAACTCGCGCTCTCTGGCAGCACGCACCCCGTTCATAGCGAGGTCAGTGCGCTCAATGCCAGCGCGGCTCTTGATCTTGTTATTGACAAAGTTGTTGCCCAGCTTGGTCGTCAGAAAGATCGTCAGACTACGACGCGCCGCCACCACACCCCGCCGGTTAAAGTTCTGGCGCTTGCACGCTCCGGGCAGCTCTCTTCTTATCCCGAGGATGATGCCGCCTACGAGTTCGAGCGTATGGCTTCACATGAGGATAGTGTAGTTGAGGAGGACCGTAACGAGGAAATCTGGTCGAAGGTCATGGAGATCCGTCGCTTGCCCACAAAGCCAATGACCGACCAGGAAGTCATTGCGCAAATGGAGCAGAGTGGTTCTCCGTTCTATCCTTTTTTCAACGAAGAGACCAATAGCGTCAACGTCATGTACCGGCTCGACAAGGGTGGGTACGGCTTACTGGTGCCAGCGATCGAATAAGAAGGGGTATTTGTACCTCCCCAGCCTCCTTCCCGCGCCTGCGGCGTGGAGAACAGTGT
>JAABUQ010004455.1_pt1 | contig 23883 bp, 22 predicted proteins | sample 5560001 | NCBI WGS metagenome assembly JAABUQ01 (sample SAMN10711888, study PRJNA513371) | rock metagenome | isolation source: Antarctica rocks | place: Antarctica: Victoria Land, Finger Mt nord | collected 2015-12-18
ATCGTGTGGAGGTTGGTGTGCGCGTAGCTAGCATTGGTCGCACGAGCTTTGTTATGGAGCACCAGATACGAGATATACAAGACCCTGAGCGTATCTTTGCCATTGGGCGTTCTGCTATGGTCTGGTGAGACTAAACTCACAAAAGCGTTGAATATCTGGCGGTGTCAATGTGTACTCGATGCGCTTCTTGAGTCCCTCTGGGGGATATACCGTCGCCTTTACCCCAAGTATTGCCAACGCGCTGATCTTGTCGTCTTGTGATACTTCATAATCAGGGTCTTCCAGAAAATCTCGCATTGTTGCAGTCCACGCTTCATAGCGGTCAAGGGCTGCGAGAAATTTTTCCTGTTTGTCTTCTTCCTGGGTGACGCCGCCCAACAGCCGTTCAATATCTCGCTTACTCTTTTCCAAGACGATTAATCTATCCTGAAAAGCAGTAAATCCGTCTATATCCGTCGGGTCTGCGACTTCTGCAAGCTTGTAAAGATTACCTATTCCTTTCTTTATTTTGTCGAGGTCTTTTTCGAGGTTTTCAGAGTGATTACGTTGTACCACTTTTGTCCTCATGCTGTCTATATGTTCTCGCATCCGTGAACCGTCTTGGATAAAAGGCAACGCAAATTCCCATGCGCCTTCATCGGCAAACCAGACAGGACAGGACACAGAATGGTGATGGATAACTTCTTCTACACCGTGATTAACGTAACAAAAGTAGCCTGGTAACTTCGGGGTCTTCTTGCCTTTCCCTACAGTATTCCAGTGCTTGACGTGCATCCGTCGTCCACAAATTCCGCAATACATTCTGGTACGCATGACACTTTCATTTGGGTGGCGGTTGTTGCGTGGCGAGAGTTCAGCATTTGTTTCAAGACGCAATTGGGCTGTCTCATAGGTATCTGCATCAATAATTTGTGGGTATATCCCATCGGGTAAGCGAATGATGTTTTTCGAGGTGAACTTGTTGGTTTCAGGGTCTTTTGTCCATTGCCCGTTATAGGCAACACCTGTATAGGCTTCTCGTTTAATGAGTTGTCGAATGGTATGGTTACTCCAATTTGGCTTACCCCTTTGGGTGGGGATTCCCATACGAGTCAAGGCAAAAGCGATTTGTCGCAAACTCACTCCTTTAATACACTCATCAAAGCAATAGATGACAACGCGAACTTCTGTCCACTCTTCACCGTCTACAACTGCGATAACCGTGTAGTTAAGTTCGTACCGCTCTTTCTTGTACTGCTTTCCGTCAATAAAGGAATAGCCATAAATCGGGGTGCTTCCTTGTGCGGTCAAGGCAACTTCTGCCCGATGCTGTTTGCCTCTCAAGGTACGGATACGTATTTTCTCGGCTTCCACTTCTCCTAAGAAACCTTGTACTGCATGTAGCAGTCTGCCTTCTGCGGTGTCTTCAAACTTTTCAGTGATAGAGACAACTTCAACATGATAGCGTTTCAAGTACTCCATAATGGCGTACTGCTCGGACGATTTACGGGCAAGCCTGAAGAATTCAGTACAGAGGACAACATCAAAGCTGCCAAGTTCTGCTTCGTCCCACATCGTCATGAGAGAAGGACGCTCCCAATAGGCATACTTGATTGCACTAATGGCATCCCGAAAGATGAAGCGTACTTCCATACCCTGTTGTTTGGCATAGATGGCAAGGGCATCAACCTGGGCTTGTTGTTCTACTGAGTCATTTTTAGAGGGGTCTGAGTTGCGAACATAAAGAGCCGCTACTTTAGTCTTTTTTTCCATGCGAAAAAACTCCTGACAAGCGGCGTGAATCGAGGAAATTGTAGGCAATTGTGTGACTCCAATCCTACTAGACGAGTCACACAATGGTATTTAGCCTCACAATGTGGTACTATGAGACTAATCGCTCTGTGGTGACTCACAGAATGGGAGGGAGGGAACTATGGATTGCAGTCCTAGTCCTTCCCGTCTTTTTTGTTGTTCCTCAATTATACCGCATAACAATAATAAACGTCCACTAATAACGAGGCTGTCTTTCAACCGTGATATATCTACTAGGGCTAACGGGTCGGGGTCGTACTGGTTGTGGTGGTGTTGTTCGCGGTAAATCTTCTGTTTGTCGTGGGCTGATAGCTCGTTCCATTCTCCTCATTCTGCTTTCGAGCCTATTCACTCGTCCACGCAAAACAAAATACGTCAGTCCAAAGCCGAGCCAGAACACAACAATCACGCTAATACAGGGAATCCAAAAGCTCATAGCTGTTGCCCTTTCCATGTGCGCTCTGCTTCGTTAGGGGTCAAGAGTCCTTCTTGTACGTAGCTGTTGATCTCTTGTATGGCTGTTTGGTCTTCTCGACACAAACAATCAGGGTTAAGGCTTTGGTCGCAAAAGGGTCTTTCTTCTGTGTGTTCTTTGAAGTCTACAGGGATAACAACCGCAAAATTGTCACCGTTGAGCATGTGTTTCTCCTTGACAAAAGGGTTCTCATGTGGCTTGATTCCTCATGAGAACCTGTACTACCTAAGTTGGGATTTCTCACTCATGCGGCCTAACGTCTGATTCACGGTAGGTCGTTATTTTATGCCTCCTTTCATAGAAAAACATGGGTCTATACGAGTATACCCTATAATATATTGAAAAATCAATAGTTATATGCAGTTTGTTTGCGTTTGATGCGTTTCTTGACGCCTATAATGAATAAGCTTATAATGCGGAAAAAACGAGGTGTTGTTATGGCTATTGAATGGCTTACATTAGAAGAAATTGCTGAAGAACTAAAGGTACCTGTTGAGCGTGTGCGCTCATGGATTAGAAGAAAAGAAGATAGATTGATTGCCTATCGTCCTGGGGGACGTGATTATCGGGTAAAGCGCGAAGATTTAAACCAATTTTTAGAAGACAGTAAAACAGGAGACGATGATACTGAGGAATGAGAACACAGGTGGTGTGTTTACTCGGTACCTTGCAGATATAGTTACGTAATGATATATATTGGTATTATATTTTCTGTATCGAAGTGAGTTAAATAGATTTATCAGGGAACGCAACAAAGAAGGAGTAAGAAACGCTTTGATTACTATAGATGCAACTAAGAATGGTCACTATTACTATGACCCTGATCTAGAATTGCTTGTGCTAACTGCTCTTCGACAACAAACACATCAGACATTTCCTGGTATTGACAGCACTTTAGAAGAAGCTCATGTACATTATATACTGGACCCATACATTCGGTTCATCCACACTTTTCGTGCTCCCAGCAAGCCGAGGTCATGCCACCTTCAGAACGCGGTTTCGTAACAACTCAAAGCTCCCACGGCCAAACATGGATCGCTTGATAAACTTTAAACGATTGACATTTCCTTCGACTGGTCCGTTGCTATAGGGTAAAAGGAAGGACGTTTTCACTGCCTCATAATCTTTTTGCAATCCTTGAGTAAATGATTCCAAATCTGGAATACCACACCTCTCGGCTCTCTGAAGCCAGAAATCAAAAGCCTCAAAATCTCGTTCTTTCATCAGCTTCATAAAACTGCGAGCCAGATCATACAAGATTTCAACGAGTGGGTGCTCTCGAATGAGGGAGAGGGTGCGTTGCTCCTGACTTTCTAGAGAGGATGGATCTCGCAACAGAAGCCAGACGAGATGGCGTGGCGCTTCCAATGGAACCGGTTGAAGTGCCTCGCTTGTGGCCATCTCGGGCTGCTGGGAATATGTGCCAGTCACTTCCTCCTGGGTCAGACCTAGCAGATCTTTTTCGCTCAGAGAGTGCTTGCGGCCTGGCTTTTCTCGTCGTGGGGCTACCCATCGATTGACCAGTTTGTAGCTACCAGTAAAGCCTTGTGCCACCAGTTCCTCCCATAACTGGTTGGCATTACGACATCCTTGTGCCAGCCGTTTTTCCAGATAGGGAAGATAGGGATGAAGCAGGCTTTTTGTACGCAACACATTGGCCCGCTCAGGAAACGCTCCAGCGTAGATAAAATTGCGAACCGTGCTTCGACTCATGTGAAACTGATCAGCGATCCCTACGATGCTCATCCCTTGTTTGTAGAGGGAGACGACCTCTTCATAACGGTCCTGCCGTCTGAGGCGAGCAACTTTAGAGGCTGCAATTTCTGTTTGACTGCGCCGACGTTTGTATCGGTTGGCTTGAGGAAGCCCTAACGCCTTGTGCTGTTCAACCAGTTCCGCATGTAAGCGCTTGAGGGCCCGTTCTACCGCATCCTGTAAGTTTTGGAGGACGTGGAAGCGATCAGCGATTTGCCGTGCTTCTGGAGCCCCATCACTGGCACCACGGGCATATTCGGTGGAACGATCTCGGCTAATGACCAGGACTCCAGGATGGTCTCTGAGCCACTGAGAAAACGTCTCGGCCTTTCGGTCAGGGAGCAAGTCGATTGGATGATTGGTCTCTAAATCCACCAGGATCGTGCCGTAGATGCGGCCCCGCTTGAAGGCGAAATCATCCACCCCTAAAATCGGAGGAGCCTTGATCACAGGCGCAACTGCCTCTTTCGCCAGCCGCAACAGGGTTTCTCCGCTCACAGCCATTCCAAGCTGCTTGAGGAGGCGTGATCCTGCTTGCCCGCTCAATGCGATGGCAAAGAGCTTGAGCGTTGTCTTGAAACGCTTCGTCCGTCGTGCATAGCGGGCAATCGCCTCCGGTAAGGGTTCGACAAAGGTTTGTTTTCGGCACTCTGGATTCTGACATCGAAAGCGGCGAATCTGTAAGTTCAGGGAAACCGCTTGTCCGCTGATAGGCAGATCAACAGGGCGACGGGTGTAATAACTATGAAGACGATGTGACACTTGTTGGCAGACTGGGCAGATGGCAGTCGGGCTCGTCGTATGAGCGGTAATAGTGACACACATCTCCTTCCATTCAATGTGTTGGATTTCCAACCCGGGTAACGAAAAAGGAAACATAGGGAAAAAGAAGGACCTCATTTCGGATAGTTTCTTGTCGAGCATTTTTCTCTTCTACTGATTCTACGAATCAGGGTTGGAAAAATCAGCAGCACGAAAAGTGTGGATGAACCATACATTCAGACAATGAAAGAAACCTCCGTAAGATACAATAAGGAGTATGAGAAAACAGTATACAGCGAGCTTTAAAGCTCAGGTAGTTCAAGAGCTTCTCAAAGAAGACAAAACGATTGCCCAGATCGCTGCTGAGTATGAAGTTCATCCGACTCAACTCAACCAGTGGAAAAACATCGCGTTGAAAGGGGTAGCGAGTTTGTTTGAGGAAAAAGACTCGACAGCAGATATCAAGGCAACGTATGAAGAACAACTCAATACGCTGTATGGGGAAATTGGACGACTGAGCACGCAACTAGCGTGGATCAAAAAAAAATCTGGCTTGCAACCTCAGTAGAGACGAGCGGCTCCGTATGGTGGAACACGGGTCAGCAGAACTTGCGGTTCTGGCCCAGGTAGATATTTTGAGCCTCAATCGTTCAGGACTCTATTACCATGCCCAACCCCCATCTCTGGAGGAAGTGAGGCTCAAGCATCGGATAGATGAGTTATATACCCAGTATCCCTTTTACGGCTCGCGACGCATTACCGCTCATTTAGAGCAGGAAGGAGTGGTGATCTACCGCAAAGCAGTACAACGGCATATGCGCGAAATGGGCATTGAAGGGATGAGTCCTGGTCCCAATTTAAGTAAACGTGCTCATCAAGCGAGCGTGTAGCCGTACTCGACTCGCGCCATGCGACGAGCCAATACCCCAACCATATCTGGGGGATAGATATCACGTACATTCGTTTGCGTGCGGGCTGGATGTACTTAGTTGCTGTACTGGATTGGTTTTCTCGCTACGCGCGTGAACTGGGAAGTGGAGCAGAACTTAGAATTGCCCTTTGTCTTAACGGCTGTTGAACGAGCACTGAGTGTGGCGACACCTGGCATTTGGAACAGCGATCAAGGAAGTCATTTTACCAGTCCGCAATATCGTGATGTGTTGCTTGCCGCCAATGTACGCATCAGCATGGATGGCAAAGGACGGGCTTTAGACACTATCTTTACCGAACGATTGTGGCGCAGTGTGAAATATGAAGAGGTGTATGTGCACGAGTATGTCACTCCAAAGGAGGCACGTCAATCGTTGCGCGAGTACTTCACCTTTTATAATCACACACGCCTTCATCAAGCACTTGACTATCAAACGCCTGCAACCATCTATTTTCGACCGATAGACCATCTTCCTTTACAAGGGGAAGATGGATGACTAATGAACAGGAGTGTGACGCTCTCGCTCACATTCCTCCATTTGTAGTTCAGGAGAAAGGAAGTTTTTGTATCTTCAGAAGACCTTCTTCTTTGACTTGACAAAGGGGTCCACTATAACTAAATATTTCCCATTCTCTAAAAGTAATTTTTTAAGCTTCTCTTCGTAGGATAGTTCAAATGATTCTTCTCGTGAAAATTCTCTCTGTAACGTTAAGTTATGAATGAACTCTAGGAAATCCAGTGAACTCATTTTTTCTCGGACAAAGAGATAGGAAGGAAAAGATATTTGTTCTGGTACGGAGGGTTCCGAGCGAAAGAGGACTGCTCGCATACGCCTTAAAAACCACTTTTCCTCATTTCTAATGCAGATGAGACGAACATCAAGAATTTTTGTCTCTCCTTCAAATAGCTTTGAGAGTTGATCTTTCCAATCCATAATAACACCAACTTTCTATTCAGTTATTAATTTTTTTGATGCCATTTCACTTCTTGTAAGCATAGTTTATGCTATCCCCATAGGGATATTGGGCGAGGAACCTTTGAGACACGGACTGTACAGATGACATATGCTAATAGTAACCCTGTAAACTATCTTCAAGTTCTTCCCATTCATCATTGAAAAGTTTCCTGGGGTATTTTTGTGGGTTCCATTTTTCCCCTGTCTCTAGTATCTCTAACCAGTCTATAAGAGTATAGTTTTGTTGTCTCGTTCCATATTTGGATTGTTCTCTTGCATCTTTGTATTCCTGTGCATAGTACGCTAGATGCTTGTCTATCACGGCTTGTATGTCATGTTCTAGGGCTTCGTACCTTGTATTATTTTTTGAGCCAGGGATCAGACAACCTGCGTATGTTATTAAAGCATGTAACCTGTTCAGCCCCTTGAATGTGAGAGAAAAACTCCCTCTTTTTTGGAAGTGAGAGATATCTTTTCCTGTAGGAAAATGGAAGTTTCCATGTGCTTGTGTGTATCGTCTCATGATATTTCGTCCTTTATAGTATTGATAGGAGCGTCCAAGTTAGTACTACGACGTTATCTGCTATTACTTTACTCATTAACTATTGCCACATTATAGAAAGCTACAAAAATTCGTCTGCTATATTATAAACTATTTCGTAGAGTCCAAGACACTCTCCCCTTCCTCCTTAAAAAGAAAAAATACTCGTAGGGCTGGCGCGAGAGAACTTCTGGACTCTGCGAAATAGGAGTGCTATACTCAGTTGGGTATGACTGAGCAATTGCCTCTCTTCCAGCGTAAAAACTTCCCAGCAATGAGAACACAGGGTATGTCTATTGTGCCTCCCTCTGCAACTAGTTCTGTACTTTCGTTACTACCAGCCTATTATGCCTATTTACAATCACAAGGGTATTCTCCATATACCCCTGCTGACTTCTGTGGGGACGTGAAAAAATTGGGGATGTTCTTACAGAATAAAGCAGTGCAAGAAATAGCAACAGGGGATATTCGGGATTGGATTCGGGTGCTTCGCTCTGTCGAGCGTATGACTGATAAAACTATTAGTCGGAAGCTTTCAGCCTTGAATAACTTCTTCATTTGGTTAATTGCTGAAAAGGTACTCGAACATAATCCTGCTGCCACTATTCCAAACAGTAAAATTATCTCGCCGCTCCCTGATATTTTGTTTGAGGCTGAATGTAGCAGACTGTTGGAGGTAGCAAGCCATGATGTTCGGGTGTATCTCTTGGTACTGCTCCTTCTGGAAACAGGTATTAAAACAGAAGAAGTCATGAATTTACAGCTTTCTCATATTGATGTGTCCAATAAGTATGCACCGGAAGTATGGATTAGGCATACAGGCAAGAAAGTAAAGAAAGACAGAAAGCTAAAGTTACTTGCTGAGGTCGTGCCGATACTGACCGAATATACCACAACATACAAGATTGTAGATCGTCTCTTCCCCTGTACACAACGACTACTACAATATCTTATAAAGACGACTGCGGAACGCGCTAACATCAAAAAACACGTCTCAGCCCAACTCCTGCGTGATACGTGCGCTGTGCGTCTGCTAAGACGTGGGGAACCAATAGAAACAGTACTCTTAAAGCTTGGGTTTAGTGAAACAACCTGGGAGGATGCAAAAGAAAAGTATCTTAGACTGACGAGCAAAGCACTCTAAGAAACTTTGACTTGTTACGGTTTTACGGAATAGAGAGAAACAAGTCAACAAGTACAAATATCTCTGCTATACTGCTGGTATGACGAAGAAACAAGTAAGGAAAGTCGTGTTATCCTCAACCGCAGATTTTTTTAATGGGATGGCGACTGCGTGGGCATTTGCAGCCTATGACTCAATTATTCACGTTGCATGGATAGACTTGTTAAGTTCTCTCACTCTTGCTATACTTTCATTGAGTGCTTGTATGAGCATTCGATTGAAACTCACCTATGATAAACATACATGATCTTATTAGTGGCGGTTTAATTGGTGTTCCCCTCACCGTTATTGCGTTCGTGCTTCTCTATGTCGTATTTCTTCGTGACACAGAAAAACCTCGCAAATCAAAATAAGTATCACTATCTAACGAACAAATCATTTTAGGGTAAAATTGTGTCACTGCGTGAGCAAAAGTACAAAAAATAAAAATTATCCTATAATACTCCTTCTCCAACATCCCGTAGTGTGAATTTCACATAAATACTTAGCCTCAACGGGTGATACTTCTGCATTTTTTACGTCGTGATTTAGTAATTGTGCGACGTTGAGGCTAGAAATGGTAGTCCTGCTATGGCTACTCATGATAAAAGGAGAGTTTATAGAATTTGATTTACAAATGTCTTTTTGCACTGGGCAGTTGAGCCTAGCATCATCTACGAAAGTTGAGAAGGAGCCGAGTTCATAATACCGACCAGCCTGTTGAAAAAGTCCAAGTATTCTCATCATTTTATCCATGACGCGCAAAATTTGAGCGTAAATGGCAGTAGGATTGCAAGATATTCTCATCCATTAAAGACTATTTCAACAGGCTGCGACGTTTTACAGACTCTCAGAAAACAGTAGGATATAAGGTAAGGTTGGGAATCAAAATCATTATATACTTGCTGATGCTCGTCTGTGTGTTTAATAAGTTCAAAAGGGCTATACATTCAGGGTTCAAATGCCATGTTTCCTCTCCCTATCCAGCAACATGAAGTTTTGATAAAAAAAAGCTACGTTGTAATAAAAATCTACATTGGTCATTGGAACATTCTTTAGTACCTTTTCCATCTCCGTTTACAATAAATCGAAATAGCTCTATACTCTTTGCAAAACGTACTCAATCCAGATGATAGTGGAGTGGTTCATGGCAAACGAACAGAGCACCGTCTTCTATTCTTGGCAATCCGATCTTCCTAACAACACAAATCGCGGATTCATTCAGCAAGCTCTCGAAAAAGCTGCAAAGACGATTCGGAACGATGATTCTATTCAGGCTGGACCAATTATTGACCGGGATACTAGTGGCGTACCAGGTTCTCCTGATATTGCCAAAACTATCTTTGGTAAAATTGATCAAGCACAAGTCTTTGTCTGCGACATCTCGATTATTAACCAAGATGCTATCAGACAAGTCAATGCTCGTCCAACACCAAACCCCAACGTCCTTCTTGAGTTAGGGTACGCTTTAAAGGCATTGGGAGATGATCGCATCATCATGCTATTGAACAATGCATACGGCGATATAAAGTTACTGCCATTTGACTTGCGTATGCGCCGAGCCATTACTTATCATATACCAGAAGATGCTAATGAGCGTGGCCCAGAACGTAATCGTTTGGCGGTAATACTCACAGATGCATTACGTACTATTTTAAAAGATTTAGATAAACCCTTGCCTGGTGAATCTATTGAGCCTTTGTCTCTATGTGAGCGCGTACAAGAAGCTCTCGAAAAAGCACAACCAAATCAAGGTGGACTTGTTCGACAGTATATGACTGAACTAGCGAACAAGATTGACGAGATGAACCCAAAATTTATTTACGGCGATTCGGTACACTGTTCTGAGCAACTGATCGAAGCAGTTAATGCATCAAATGGACTAGTGACGGAATTTGCGCTGTTAGCAGAATCTATTGCAATGATGAATGCAACTGCTGCGGCCAAAGCCATGTACAAAGGCTTTGAAAACATTCTCAATTTATATACTTTCTCACTTGCTTCAATTTCAGGGCAGCATTACCCGTTCGAGCATGATCTCGCGAAGTTTTTAGGACACGAACTTTTCGTCATATTTTTTAGCTATCTACTCCGTGAGGAGAGATGGGAATTAATCACAGAAATTTTAGATGAAGACCTGTACGCAAGAAAGAAAGATTTTGAGCACCCTAGTATAGTGTCATTCAGTAATCTTTCAGATACTGTTGTGCTGCTATATGAGCGTAAAGAGCTATTGGGTATAAAGCAGATATCGCTTCATGCTGATTTATTAAAGGATCGCCATACACAAGGTGAGCTTGCTAAGCTCATACCAATGGAGCAATTCATCGAAGCTGATTACTTTTTGTTTTTACGAGCACAGGTGCAAGCTGCTACACCGAATGAATGGCCTGTATGGATGCCTTGGAGTTCGTTGTATATGCATCAAGTACCTCGCTTTATCCAAGAGGCCAAGCGTATTAAGAATGTACAACGACTTTTGCAACCTCTTGGAGCTCAAGACATTCAAACCTTAAGAATCAGACTCATAGAGTGTGCAAAATCACTCGAAAAAGGATGGGGATATAGACCTTTTCGGTTTTGGAACAATATTATGGTTGATTTCGATTTCAGTACTATCGGGAGCCAATAGCTCCCGCGAGGCAACCTTTTATAATACTACAAAACTCCACCCCAACCGAGCGGTAAATGTTTTCTTAGTCAAAAAATACCCATCTCCAAGCTCTCCGGTACGCTTTTCTGAGTCTCACAGATGCTCAGCCACGACGCCATACCAAATGTTGGCATAGGGAATGATACTTCGTTAGTCGGCAAGCTTTTACCCTTCTGTGTGTGAAGTCTTGTTCTATTTTTCGCTTATTCTTACTTCGTTGAGCTTCTTGTATACTTGTTTCATCAGCAACGTTTTTATCGTCTCAGCGAATTTTTCATCGTCCATAATTTTAGCAAATATATCTTGGTTCTGATCCATTCTGTCTATTAGCTTCGTCAAGAAAACATCATCAAAGCCGAATTTAAAATTATCAATAGTGTTACTCTTTGCTTTGTCAGAAAGTTTTTCATCAGCCACTAGCTCTGCCTCTATTTGGTCAAAAAATAACCGATCTGCTTCTGTAAATTCGGTTCCGAATCTATCATTGAGTATCTGTATTATCTCGGAAAGATGGGCTTTTTCTTCTTTCTCCCTGCTCAACCCTGCTTCTGACGTTGGTTGTAGCTCCACACCGCCTTGTTTTTCCAACGTAATTGATCCCTCTGAAATTTTTTGTAATCGGTAATATTCGAGCGCAATATCATCAGTAAGCTGATATTTTGTATCTGCATCCTTCGGTATTTTATTCAGGAGTAGCCTACCATAGGCATACAGCTTTTCAAGAGAAGAATCTTGAAACGGTACAATCTGTGATAAAAAGGCATAGAGCCGAAGAAATGAAGTAAGGGTATGTTTAAAATCATCCTTTTCTTCTTGTGTTGCAAGTGCAATAAATCGATCTACCGCAGGCTGGACTTTTGCATACAATAACCCCTGGTCTTTTGAGCTTTGAATGGTTGCTGATTTAAAGAAAATGCTGCAAAAATCGTCGATATCTTCCTGGCTGAATACTTTCTTACCCTCAAGCCATAATTTCAGGTCATACAGTAAATTGGGGTCAGTTGTTTCTGCCAACAAGGTCATTTCATAGTACGGTTGGAACGACTCAAGGATGGTATCTGTCTCGTTCACGAAATCTAAAACAAAGGTGTCTTCTTTGCCAGGAATTTTTCTGTTTAGGCGTGAAAGCGTTTGTACTGCTTTAATGCCGGATAATTTTTTATCAATGTACATAGTATGAAGCAAAGGCTCATCAAACCCTGTTTGGTATTTGTCAGCAACAATCAACACTTTATAGTCGTTTGATTTAAACTTTTCGGGAAGCTCTTTTTCTCCGAATCCATTCAATTTCGATTCTCTATATTCCTCTCCTGTTTCTGTATCCTTTACTACACCTGAAAATGCCGCCAGTACTTTAATATCGGTATACCCCTTTTGTTTAATGTATTTATTAAATTCCTGGTAATATTTCAAAGCATGGAGCCGTGAACTTGTTACAACCATTGCTTTTGCTTTTTCGCCAATCTTTTTCGCGGTAACAGTTCTAAAGTGCTCAACCATGATCTCCGTTTTTTGGGCGACATTTGTTGGGTGTAATGAGACAAATCTTCCTATTGCTGTACTTGCCTTTTTCTTGTTGAGTTCTGGATCATCTTCGATTGCTTTTGAAAGTTTAAAGTAGGTCTTATATGTTGTGTAATGTTCCAACACATCTAAGATAAATCCTTCCTCGATTGCTTGCCTCATGGAGTAGAGATGAAAGGGTCGGGGTTTTCCGTCAATCCCTATTTCGCCAAAGACTTCCAGGGTTTTAGGTTTTGGTGTTGCGGTAAATCCAAAGAAACTGAGATTCTTTTGTCTTCCTCGTGAAAGCAATACTTGTCGAATTTCATCTTCAACATCGTGGTCTTCTGCCTGCGTTTCGCTCTCCTGCTGTTCTGCGTCTTCCAGTGACTTAGCGGAGAGTACTTCTTTCATCTTTCGACTGGCTTCCCCGCCCTGTGAACTATGCGCTTCATCAACAATAATCGCGTATTTCCTGTTTGGTAACTCACTGATTTTGCCAACGGTAAAAGGAAATTTTTGTAGCGTTGTTATGATGATGCCTGTTCCTGCTGCGATGGCTTGTGCGAGTTGCGTTGAATCTTTATCTATTTTTTGCACGACACCAAGTTTGTGTTCAAATTGATAGATGGTGTTTTGCAGTTGGGTATCTAAAACGTTTCTATCAGTGACGACAATGACGGTGTTATATACCTTATCGTCATTGGCATTATGTAAGCTTCCCAAACGATACGCGAGCCATGCAATAGAATTGCTTTTTCCGCTTCCTGCGGAATGTTCAATCAAATAGTTTTTCCCAACTCCATGCAGCTTCGCATCTGCAACCAATTTGCGGACAACATCTAATTGATGGAATCGTGGGAAAATCATGGTTTCTTTTGTTAGCTTTTTCCCCTCGAAAGTAAATTCCTCTACCTGTAAATGGAGAAATTTGGCAAGTATCTCCATCCAGCTATCTCGTGGTAATATTGTTTCCCACAGATACGATGTTTTATATCCATGCGGATTAGGAGGATTGCCCTCGCCGTTGTTATATCCTTTATTAAAGGGGAGAAATTTGGTATTTGCTCCATCTAATTTTGTGGTCATGTACACTTCTTCATCATCAACCGCAAAATGCACCAGTGCCCGTCTTTTAAATTGAAACAGTACCTCACGCGGATCTCTGTCCTCCCTATATTGCTTTATGGCATGATTCACGTTTTGGTTCGTGAATTGATTTTTCAACTCGCACGTGGCTACTGGGAGACCATTGAGGCTAATTACCATATCAAGTGATTTTTCACTTTTGGGACTGTATTTTACCTGTCTTGTTATTTCCAGTCGATTGAGGTTATAGAGGCGTATTGTTTCAGGATTAAGAGAGCTTTCGGATTTGAAGTAGGCTGTGTCGAACTTAACACCATTATCGGTAACGCCATTCCGCAACACATCCAGCATCCCTCGTAGTTCAAGCTCTTTGTATAAACGCTGGGTTACTTTTGTTTCAATTGCTTTCCCATGAATGTCTGCTAATTTTTTCCACTCTTTCGGTTGGGACTCTTGCAAAAACGCAAGAAGGGTACTTTTGTTATATGCTAAGGTTCTATCAAACTCCTGGGGATTACCCTTTTGGTAGCCTCCGTGTTCGATTAAAAATGTTTCAATCGCGTCTTCAAATGTAATTTCTTTTCTTATGTCCATGAAACCACCTCATCTCTCACGTCAATCTTACCTGTTACGACTTCCGAAATAAGAACTTTTCGGTATTCTTCAAGAGAAATAATTTGCTGGCCTATCACCTGAATTTCCTTATCTATCTTTCCAATCTCACAATCAAGAAACTCAGAAATGCAATGTTGCTCCTCTATAGGAGGTAACAATACAAAAACGTTGGTGATAGAATATGAACTTAAACCAAACCTTGTTACACCTTTTGAAGATATATCGAAGTAATCTTTAAAATTGCTTGCCTGGAATAATCTGAAAAGATATTTCCCTAATAAAAATTGGTAACTGCTCAGGAGGAATTGCAGGATCTGCTATAATGAAGCCATGTTAGTAGAGGAACGAATAGGACAACTTGAAGCAGAAAATGCGACTCTGCGAGAGCAGTTGGCAGAAGCGCTGGAGAAATTAGGTCAAGCACTCGGCCAGCTGCATGAGCTCGAAGGGCGATTGGCGAAAGACAGCCACAACAGTAGCAAGCCGCCATCAAGTGACGGCGCCAGGCGAAAGCCTCCCAGCCAGCACCAGAGAAGCGAGAAGCAGACGGGAGGGCAGCCAGGGCATGCTGGGCACACCTTACTACAAGTCGCCAGCCCTGCTGATGAGGTAGTGCGTCACTCCCCCGTGGTCTGCGATCACTGCCAGCAAGCGTTGGATGGCGTGGCAGGGCAACTCAAGGAACGCCGACAGATCTATGACCTACCGGAAGTGCGTCTGCTAGTGCGAGAGCATCAAGTAGAGGAAGTGCGTTGCCCGGCATGCCAGCAGGTGAGTCGGGGAACCTTTCCAGCAGGAGTGGAAGCCCCGGTGCAGTATGGGCCGAAGCTGCGTGCCCTCGCGGTCTATCTGCATGAGTATCAATTGGTGCCACTGGCGCGGGTGAGCGAACTGCTGGACGATGTGTATGCATGTCCTATCTCGGAGGGAACCCTCACGGCTTGGGTACAGTCTGCAGCGGATCGGCTCGCGCCGACGGTAGCGCAGATTGCCGACTGGCTGAGTGCAGGTCCGTTGCAGCACGCTGATGAAACTGGGGTGCGCATCGCAGGCCACCGTCACTGGCTGCACGTCAACAGTACGCGCTTTTTGACACATCTCACTTGGCATGCCAAGCGCGGTCGACAGGCACTCGCTGACATTGGCATCTGGCCGCGCTTTCATGGTCGAGCCATGCGAGATCGCTGGGCCAGCTACGATCATTAGATGTGTGCCCAGAGCATCTGTGGTGCGCACCTCGTACGCGATTGCGTCTACGTCTGCGAGCAGGAGCAGCAGCCCTGGGCCGGTGAGATGGCTAACCTGCTGCTACGCATGGCAAAGGCAACAGGCGAATGGCGAAAGCTCGGGGTACAAGCGGTGCCTGCTGAGGAGCGCAATGCGTGGGTGGCACAGTATTTCGACCTGTTGGCTAGTGGCTTTTCGATCCAGCCGCCACCCTCAGCGGAAGATGTTCCCAAGCGACGTGGACGGCGCAAGCAGAGTGCTGCTAAGAATCTCCTGGATGATTTGCTGCGGCGAGCCGAGCAGGTGCTGGCCTTTCTAGATGATCTGCGGGTCCCATTTACCAACAATCAGGCCGAAAGGGACTTGCGGATGGTCAAAATCCAACAAAAGATCGCAGGAACCTTTCGCAGTGAGGATGGGGCGACAGCCTTTTGCCGCATTCGCAGTTACCTATCCACGATGCGCAAGCAAGATCGTCCTATGCTCACGGCCCTGACTGCAGTCTTTACTGGTCAGCCTCTTCCTGTTGCTTGGGGAGTCTAAAACGGTCCCTCCACAGCAGAGAAAGAGGTGGTGAAAGTTCGACCACGCCATACTTCCCGCACAAAGGAAGTCCGGATGCAAAGCGAAAGGGACACTTGATGATGGCAACACTCCCGCAAGGATTTTTGGTTCGTCCCCCCACGATGGACGATGCAGAATCCCTCGTGAGCCTGCTTACGGCCAACGTCAATTCGGTGAACTATATTGGATACACGCTCAAAGATCTTTATGCTCACTGGGCGACTCCTGGTTTTCACAAAGAAACAGATGCCTGGGTCGTGGTGACTCCAGAAAACCAACGAGTTGGGTATGCATTTGTGCAAGGGGAAAAGGAACGTATTTCTATCGTCTGCCAACACATAGACTATCGCGGACAAGATATCTGGTGCTTCCTTTTTGAGTATGTGGAAGAACGGGTACGCCACTCTCGTTCTCCATTACTCACCCAGACCCATGTCACGCTCTCCACTGCCTTCAATGATGCTAACGCATCAGCAAAGCACGGTATGGAGCAAAAAGGCTACCAAATGGTGCATCGAGCCTGGCTGATGAAAAGGGAGATGAGCGGCAGACCATTGACGCCTCAGTTGCCAAAAGGGATGACGATTCGCACATTTATTCCTGGTCGAGATGAGCACCTTGCTCATGAGGTGATGCAAGATGCCTTCATGCTCTCAGAGGCTTTTGAAGAGTGGAAACCGAAGTTTACAGAAGATATTTTCGATCCAACATTGTGGTTCTTTGCCCTGAATGGAAATGAGGTTGCAGGAGCAATCTTGTGCTACAACAATGATCCAAATATGGGATGGGTCTGGAGCCTGGGAGTACGCCAAGCATACCGTCAGAGGGGATTTGGAAAGGTGCTTTTACAGTACGCCTTTGCTGAGTTCTACAAGCGCGGTCAATATACGGTAGGTTTGGATGTCAATGCGGAGAATCCAACGGCAATACAGTTATATTGTAACGCAGGGATGCATCGTGTCCAGGAATTTTATACCTACCAGAAAGAAATCCTTTGAGGAGAGTCCACTGTTTGTTCCCTAAAGAACAACGTAACAGCTCCATTTCCCTGTTTTCATGACCCTATTCTATCCAAAGGCGATACTTACCTGAGTAGTTACAAAAATTGTTTGTTGGTTGTAATCTGTGCTAAATGATAGCCACAAACGACACCTTTGGTGTTACTTAAAGAGACGTAAGCGGGAATACCGATATCATCAGAAGATTCTGAATCTTTTGTCATTAAAACATCGTCTAACTTCAGCTCGAAATTTTTAATTTGTGATAACGTTGCTGTTGCTTGCATAAATTCTATGTTATCGTCAATAAAATCATTTTTGTATACATCCGTATAATTACATAGCTGAACAGCTATCTCGTCTTCACTCTTTTTATCAACATTACTTATCCTTGTATCTGAAACATACTTCAAACGTTTTACTTCCCATGTACTAGGAATTTCTCCTAGCCAATTAATTCCTGCAGCTTTCATTTTGACATTATGATTTAATCCCTTAGTCGCTGCCTGATTGATGATCGCTATTCGTTCTTCTTTTAGAAGGTCTATAAGTTTTTGCTTTTGGTTAACGAGTGAATCTACTTGTCCAGTTTTTTTATCAAGATATTTAACTACTTGGGATATTTCTTCTTTTGATGGCAAAGGTAAAGTTATATACCCAACTGTCTCTGTATTTAAGTTTAATTGTGTACCCATTTTCCCTAGTCCCTGGTATGCTAATCCTGCTGAAAAAATATAATATAAAAATTCATGGTCAATATTCAAATCAGGAAACCAGACAAATCCGTCATGGATACAACATTTTATCTTTGAGATGACAGGCTTACCGACTGTACCAGCAATACTTAAAAACAAATCTCCTGGATATCTTTTTACACTCAAAGAAGCCCCCAGTTCAGATAATTTTTGAGTTGTTCTTTCTAAATATCTTTCACTTGCCGTTACGTCTGCAATCCTTACCCATCCAAATTCTCCATTTTCGTCAAAATACTTAGGATCATCAATGGGTCTAGGTGATGCTCCTCTTTTTACTTGTGTTAATCTTTTCAGTGGCATTAATTCCCATGTGGTAGGTATTTCACCTATCCAATCAATGCCTGTATCCTTGTATGTTGTATATCTTTTCATGCTCGAATAATTTCTGTTAATAGCCCTTCCGACTCTTTTTCTAACTTTAAAATATCGTTTCTTATCTCTTCCAATGATCGTAATTGCTGATACTTATAGAAATATTTTGTGAAGTTGATCTCATAGCCCTTTTTATCTTTGCTCCTATCCATCCAGGAGTCAGGCACATGAAGCAGTACCTCTTCTTTGAAATACTCGTCAATATCCTGTTTTAGAGGAATTATTTCTGTATCACGCAGTGACGTATCCGGTTTTGGATTGCCTTTTTTATCTCGCTCTACGTTGCCCTGTTCATCCTTTATCGGTCTCTCTATTGTAACTTGCCAATATCCAAAGTCCTCATTGTCAAAAATCTTTGTATATTCGTCCTCTTTGAAATTGTCATACAACTTGGTTATCTTCTTAATATGCTCATCCTCAATTTCATTGCGTTTATTTCCCAAGCTTTTTGGCATTTTTTTGAAAAAACTCACAGCATTAACAAGCTGAACTTTCCCCTTTCTGTTTTCGTCCTTTCTATTTGTTACAAGCCATATGTATGTTGCGATCCCTGTGTTATAAAAAAGCTCTGTAGGCATTGCAATAATTGCTTCTAGCCAGTCGTTTTCAATAATCCACCTTCGTATCTCGCTCTCTCCACTTCCAGCACCACCAGTAAACATAGGTGAACCATTAAAAACGATTCCAATTCGTGAGCCACCGTTAGAAGCCTTCATTTTTGAAATCATATGCTGTAAGAAAAGAAACGCTCCATCGCTAATTCGTGGTAATCCAGCACCAAACCTCCCATTTTTCCCTTTCTCCGATTGCTCTTTCTTTATTTCTTTCTCAACTTTTTTCCATTCGACACCAAAGGGAGGATTGGAAAGCATGTAATCAAATGTCTCATGTCCCAATTGATCTTGCGTAAAACTATTACCCAGCTTTATATGGTTTGCATTCTGCCCTTTTATCAGCATGTCTGATTTGCAAATAGCATAGGATTCAGGATTTAATTCTTGACCAAATAACTCTAACTGCGCGTCGGGATTTAGTTCATGTAAATACTCTTCTGCAATTGATAACATACCCCCTGTTCCGCAAGCAGGATCATATAATGTTTTCACAATGCCTTTTTTTGTGAGCGCATCGCTATCATCAACGAACAGTAAATTCACCATCAGGCGAATAACCTCACGGGGGGTAAAATGCTCCCCTGCTGTTTCATTGGAAGCCTCGGCAAACTTGCGAATAAGTTCTTCAAAGATATATCCCATCTCCATGCTACTTACTTTGCTTGGGTGAAGATCGACTGTATTCATTTCTTTTATCACTAAATAGAGGAGATTTGCCTTATCAAGCGTTATTATTTCCCTATCAAGTTGGAAGTGTTCAATAATATCTCTTGCTGTAGAGGAAAAGCCAGTGATAAAATTTCTGAGGTTTGCTGCAAGATTGTCTGGATCGGCGAGTAGTTTTTGGAAGTCAAATTTACTTTTATTGTGGAAGTTTAAGCCTGCAACCCGATTTAATATCGGGTCAATGTTTTCGACCTTCATAGATTGAACCTGGGCATATTGCTGAAGTACTTTTTCTTTTGTTGGGGCTAATACTTCATCAAGCCTTTTTAAGACGACGAGGGGTAAAATGACTTTGCCATAATCTGCCTGCTTATATTCACCACGTAATAAATCAGCAATACCCCAGATAAGATTGGCCTTCTCTTTAAAATTATTCATTCTGTAACATAAATCCTTAAACTATTCGTGTATTATACGTTTTTCACAAAATAATACAAAATTGGGAACATAGTAACTAATTAAATGTTTGAGCACTCAGCTTCATTTTATCAACGCTTCTACCAACTGAACTAGTGCCATTTTCGTTATACTGCTCGTGCTTGTCACATTATGTGAATTCTAAAAAGTACCAGCTTTATTTCATCACGGATTCAGGCTTTTGTAATAGTGCTCTAAGTTATATACGGTATGGTGGTGGCTGGATTGTGGTGCTGTCATCGTACTTCTTCCTCACGTTTCAACAATTGGGCATTCTTTTGTGTTCGCTTATTATAACGGAAAGCGTTGCTGTTGGAAATAGGAAAAGAAAATCATACAAATTGATATTTTTCCCTTCTACAGAGTTGTTAATGAACGAACTTTTTGTATAACCTCTACAATCTCTTCGCTAATTTCGTTCGCCTTCATCTCTCTTGCAATACGAGGAGTATCCGCATCCTTATTATACGAAGAACCAAGAGAGGAAAACACCTTCTGTAAGATTTCTTCTCCTGGTGCTAATTGCAATCGCCTTTCCGCGTCAGTCCATGCGATGTCTAATTTTTCTTTTTCTGCTATGACAAGTTTTTCGATAGTGAGGTCTGCAATATGTTGTTCAAGTCGTGTTTTAACCTCGTTTAAAATAATGGTAGGTAATTCTGGATTAGTTGCATAAGGTACCAATCTAGGAATAATTGTTTCGGGTAGTAAACCTTCTCGTAACCCTCCGATTTCAGTACGAATGCGCTTAACAAGTACAGCACCATACAGATCATTAGCTGCTCCGTGTATTAATTGTGATATATGATCTTCTGATATGCTTGCTAGGCTCTGTAAAAGTGTTTCATTATCATGATGTTTTGCTCTGAGAGCAGTAAGTATTGCACGAGGTATCAAAAGGTAATTTTCTAACTCCCGTGCTTTAAACACATGTATAGTACTTCCCAACCTTGTTTCTAAAGCTAGTATATCAGCTTCTCGACGCTCGTCTCGATCTATTAAAAACATATGTGGCACTGGGGATTTTCCAGATATATCTTTCAAAAGGTCACTTCTGATAGGTGCTGCTCGCTGAATATCCCTCGCACCATTCATTGTAAATATATTTATATTCCGCTCAGCAAGGCTCACATTTAATGTTTCACTAAATGTATTCAGAACAGTTTTGTCACCTGTTCCTTCCACAAAAAGAATTGCATCACTAAGTAGTACGTCACTATTACGGACTCCTATGTCCTCAAACACGGCATTCATTGAAGCTGTATCAGCGCGTGTAATAGATGTTTTCCCGCTCGTATTGATAACCTGATAGAGATTAAACGGTTTTGAGATATTGATAAATGTTGGTGAGTGTGTCGTTATGAAGATTTGTCGTTCTCCTTCATATAATTTCTCGATGAGGTAACGCTGCGCTCCTGCATGTAAATGACTCTCTGGTTCTTCTAAAAAGAGTGTATGCGATTGCGTTCTAGGCATTAAAATAACAGTCGCAATCATTAATAGCTGTTCTATACCTCCACCCATATCAGTAAGAGGCACAGCATACGTTCTATCTATCGAACGAAAATTAATATTTGTTTGTTGGCCTATCAATGGAGTTTGCATTCTGCCTAAATCGGGCAACGCACCATGAACAAAATGTTCGATTTTTTCATACGTGTCGCTATCATTTGCTCTAAGCGTATGTAGTACTTGTGCTAAATTCGCACCATCCTGAGCAAGAGCTTCTGTTTGTATTACTCCAACCACAGGAGTACTATGTCGATATGGATTGAAAAAGAAAGCATCAGTAAAATATTGTCCTAATCTTGCATACAACCATTTAATTGCAGCGTCGTTATATGCCACGTTTAGGAGAGTATTATACTGAACTTGTGTACTTGATTTATGTGATGTATTATCAACATCGAGCGAAGAAGATTCAAGAAATTTATCTGTTGGCATCACACTAATTTGGCTGATATTAGTATATATATGATTAGGATTAACTACTTCTTCATTCCCATTCATTTTTTGCACGATTGTCCATTTTCCATCAGAGGCCAAGAGTTTTGTTTCTCGAAGATGTAATAAGTCGGGTCGTCCAATCGCAGATTTAAAAGAGAACTGTATTTTGCAAAGAAATGGACTATTCAAGATAGCTGTTCTATTCTGTACGTCTTTTGAGGTAAACACATCAACAAATTCTTTGCGATTATCAAGGCTAGGTTTAAATGTAAGGTTTATTTCCAATGATCTTTTTTTGTCTCGTGCTGTAAGCACATTCGCGTCTATATTTTGACTTCTAAGTAATGTATTTAAGTCAAATAAAGCCTGAATAACTGATGATTTACCTGCATTATTACGTCCGACCAGAACATTACACTTTTTGAGATTTTCCAGCCTAACATCTTCAAGAGAACGATAATTCTTTATTTCAATTGCGTCTAATAACATATATAACCACCTCTACCTTTTTAATATTTTGGAGATGGTAACGTCTTTTTCCTACTATGTCAATATTGTCGATAGGAGGATATTTATACAGCCATAGTTCCTTGTACATAACTTTCCTACACTGCATAAACGTCTTCCAGTTCCTTCACTCCCCCAAAGGCAATACGGTCTATAATCTCCTTGTCCAGTCCCATCATTAAGGCTGGCGTGATAACGTACTCACCGTATCTATCATTCATTTCGTCAACTGCCTGGGCGACCTTTCGCCGCTTATAGTGATCACTGTCAAACAAACTTTCCTGTACTCCTATCCTGATGCCGAGATGGAGGCATACCCTGTGAGTAGCGTTATTGAGAGTTCCGAGAACATCAAGCCTCCTCTGAATAGTGCGTAAGCTCTTCGTACCTATCTTCTCTCATAAAGAATACATAAACATCTTATTTATTCCGCTTTTTGAGTGCGTTATCAATACTAACGTCAAGATAGGCACTGTCACCCCTGCGAGATAATGTTTTCTCATCAACCAGTCCTGATTTGAGGAAAAGTTTTCGTACTTGGTCAACATCATCATTGCACCAATATAATAACTTGAGGATAAACGTAAAATCAGCGTTGCTCTTGCTGGTAAATCCTGTTGTGTCCCCATTAAAAAGACGGATGAACAATGCGTCTTTTACTTCATCTATTGCTCTTTTCAGCACCGCTTCATCACTTGCAGTACGCTCATACACAACGTGTTCTCTCGGCTCTTGGTGGGGCGTTAATTGTTCATAGAGGCGGTCAAGCTCTTTTTGTCGGTCTTCTATCGTGTCGGGACTTCCTTTCAGATGGTTGGTCGTGAGGGTAAAGTACCGCTCTGTAGCATACATTTCTATATTTTCCCTGCGTCTGCCTTCGGGAATGGTTCCTTCGACCAGAATATGTAGACCTGTATGGCTGGGGGAAAGCTCCGTGTAGCTCCATAGTTCACTGATGACTTCTTGTGCTTCTGGGTTAATGCGATTATTGAGAACACAGTGGTCGATATCAATGCCAGTAAAGGGGTCATCCTCACTAAAGACAAAGCCCAGACCATTGTATTTGCCTGTTTTGAGGGCTTTCATAGCTTGGTCTAAACTACTCCATGTGTCGGGATTTGTCGGACTGGCAAGGTGTCCAGTTGCGGGACTATACGGAGGTTTCTTGGGCTTTCCATCAACCATTGAATATTTCCATACAACAAACTGTGGATAAGGCTGTAAAGCCTCTAAAATGGGGTGAGAAGAAGTTTCCTGCTGTTCAGGGGCATAGTGTCGCTGCTCTTGCATCGTGTGACTCCTTTGCAAGTATAGCAGAGCTACTATTGCAGTAGTAACCCTACTCATTGGTATTTAGGCGGATTTCCGATAGCCATTGTTATATAGGACGTGTAGTTTGGTGCAATTATCACACGGGTCGTCCTTATCCGCTTCCACTCTCGCTGCGTAGCGCATTTGAGCAGATGGAAAAGCGTGAATTTCCCCTTCCTGGTGTCATTAAATAATGATAATAATTGCATACTG
>JAABUQ010004457.1_pt1 | contig 23878 bp, 23 predicted proteins | sample 5560001 | NCBI WGS metagenome assembly JAABUQ01 (sample SAMN10711888, study PRJNA513371) | rock metagenome | isolation source: Antarctica rocks | place: Antarctica: Victoria Land, Finger Mt nord | collected 2015-12-18
AAAGTCACTTTACCGAGGCGTTTCGCCGCCGTACCGGATACTCTCCCGGCCGGTGGCGTGCTCAGCTGTCAGGATCTTGATAAAAGCCTCAGATCGTGGAAGACAGGCCTTCTAATTAGCTCTACCCTAGTCTTTGTCGGCAGAATTTTGCCTGCAAGGTGGAACGATGGCTAAGTTGGATAGGATGTGGTAGAGGTGTTGAAATGTCAAACAGCGCAATATCTTCAGTACTAATTGTGGGCGGTGGTCCCACCGGCGTGACAGCTGCGCTGGAGTTGGCCCGCTTCGGTGTCTCGGTACGAATCATCGACAAAAAGGAAGCTCCTGAAACCACCTCCAGGGCTATTGGCGTGCAATCTAGAACGCTGGAACTCATGGAGTTGCGTGGCCTTGCCGACGAGTTTGTCCGGATCGGTAATCCTGCTCTGGGTGGCAGCGTCTACGGTGGCGGCAAGCGTGTCTTCCGGCTTGATTTCAGCCACATCGATAGCCGCTATCACTATCTTCTGTTCATCTCTCAAGCGGAGACAGAGCGTATTCTGCTTGAAGCGCTCATGAGGGAAAATGTCGAAGTCGAGCGGGGCGTCGAGATGATCTCGTTTGCTGACGACTCGTCCGGAGTCAAAGCCGTTTTGCGGCATCAGAATGGCACTCTCGAAGAGGTCACGGCATCCTACCTGATCAGTGCTGAGGGCGCACACAGCATCGTGCGTTCTAGTCTTGGCTTGCAATTCCAGGGAAAGACCCTCGCCGAGAGCTATGCGCTCGGAGATCTTTATATTGATGGTGATTTGCCACCGTCAGATTTCCATATCTTCTCGTCGTCGCACGGCTTCATGGGTCTGTTTCCGATGAATGGTGGTCGATTCCGCCTCATCGCCAGCAACCCACTCAGTGAACCGACTAAAGACACTGCGCCCAGCTTGCAGGAGTTGCAGAGCATCTACGACCAGCGATCGCACATTCCGGCCCGCTTTCACGACTTGACTTGGAGTTCTTGGTTCCGGATCAACAGTCGCATGATCGAGCGGCTCAAAGTCGGCAGGCTATTTCTGGGTGGCGACGCCGCTCATATCCACAGTCCGGCTGGAGCTCAAGGGATGAACACTGGTATTCAGGACATGGTGAATCTAGGTTGGAAGCTAGCCTTGGTACTGAAAGGGCAGGCTCCGGAAAAGCTGCTCGATACCTATGAGCAAGATCGCCTTCCGGTTATCCACAACGTGCTGACGAAGACAGAAGGTCTCACCGAAATTATCGGAGCGGAAAATCCGATTGTCCGAAGTCTGTTTAACCACCTGGCACCTTGGATTGCTGGGGCTGATGTAGTACAGCAAAACAGTACCGCCCGCATGAGTCAACTGGCCTTGGGTTACCGTGACAGTCCTCTGTCGGTCCAACATGGGCACGGAGGCAGCCTGAGAGCTGGCGATCGTGTTCCTGACTTCCCTCTCCAGGTTATTCGACCCAGCGGTGCCAAGGAAAACCGGACGCTGTTTAATCTGCTCAATCCGTCCCGGTTTACACTCCTTTTCGTCGGCGTTAGTGATGCTCCAACTCTGCATGCGCAAATTTCAGAAAAGCTGGCGCTATGGCACGAGCTGCTCGAAGGGATACAGGTAGAGCCGCCGAACAGTGAGTCAGAGCACAAGCGTTTCAAAGATTACCTCGGCTCTACCCCTGCAATGCTATTAATTCGTCCGGACGGTTACATCGGCTTCCGGGGAGGAGAACACTCTGTATCGGAATTGGCAGATTACTGCCGCTCGTGGCTATTGACATGCTCACAGCGTCCTCACCTTTGAAATAAAGAGAAATACCATGCTTGATCCCAATCAAGTGCAAGTCCTTTTCGCTGACCTACAAACGCAAATTGTGCAACGCAGCAAGACTATTGCGCCAGAAGCTCTAAGCCAGTCTGCTGCCGTGCTTGCCAAGTTAGCTAAACTGTTCTCGCTCCCCATGCATCTCAGTGTCGTTCCTGAAGGAGAGCAGGCACCCCAGATAATTGAGCCACTTGCAACGGAAACTGCTGGAGTGCCACAGTTCTTGCGCGTGTCCGCTAGTCCGTTTATGGACGGGAAAACACGTACAGTTCTGTCTTCAGCAAAACGCAAAACGCTCATCATTGCCGGTTTTGCTACAGAGGTAGTGGTGCTCCATGCGGTACACGAAGCGATCGCGACCGGCTATCAGGTGTATGTTCCCGTAGATGCCTGTGGCGGGATGTCGGATCGGACCGAAAAGGCAGCCTTCCGAGAGATCGAGGCTGCAGGCGGAGTTACCACTTCTGTGGTGACCCTAGCGACAGCGATGGCTCCTGACTTTAGTACTGAGTTAGGCAAACAGATGTTTGCGATTGTCCAGCAACTGCGACTCCAATAGGGATTGTGCCGAGAGCTGACAAAGAAGATGCCACGACCAACTCAAAAGTCTTACTTAGCCAAGTATGGGGCATTTCTGTACTGTAATTAGCTTTCACATGTCCAAAATCGATCAAAAACGGAGTTGTTGAGATTTTGGCATCAGTCAATGATAATTATGAGGCTAACCGGTGGCAAATTACTTGTATTCTATTTGCACCTAATGCCCCTGAACAAAACCCAGTAGAAGATGTTTGGTTACAGGCGAAAAACTTTTTGATAAAGTTTTGGCCCCTCTGCCAAACTTTCTCTGTTGTCAAGTGGTTATTTAAGTTCGTGACTAATCACCAAAAATTTGATTTTCCTAAGCTACATCAGTCTACGTCTTGTTCGTAAATCATTTAGGATTGCTATAGAGATGATTTGACATGAAAAGTCCTGCCGAAACCCAATATCCAATTCATGAGTTACTTCAATCGCGCTGGAGTCCGCGAGCCTTTTCAGATCAGAGCATTGAGACAGAGATGTTGAACAGTACTTTAGAAGCTGCACGGTGGGCACCCTCGTCTTTCAACGAGCAACCGTGGTGTTTCATCGTTGCGACCAAGCAGAACCTGCCTGAATTTGACCGTCTATTGAGTTGTCTCGCTGAAGCAAACCAAGCCTGGGCAAAAAATGCTTCAGTCCTGATGCTCTCGGTCGCAAAGCTGCACTTCGATCGTAATGGTAAAGATAACCGACATGCATTTCACGATGTTGGGGCAGCGGCATCTAATTTAGCGCTGCAAGCAACTGCGCTCGGACTCTTTGCTCATCAGATGGCGGGGTTTGACCTCGAAAAAACCCGCGAGACGTTCAGCATTCCTGAAGGGTACGAGCCAGTAGCCGCGATCGCGTTGGGTTACTTAGGTGATCCGCAAACGCTACCTGAAAAATTGCGCGATGCAGAACTTGCCCCACGAACCCGTAAATCATTAGAAACGTTCACTTTTACAGGTAAATGGGGACAATCATATTTGTCGCAGTTGTGAAAAGATAACCTTCAAATTCAGTAAATCAAGCAGTTTTTAGAGGATGTGTACATGGAGAAGAGAATTCATTCGTCATTGGGATATCTAACGCTCGACGAGTGTGGAGGAAGATGAGCAGGTAAACAAGAAGAGAAACATCGAAACTAACAGGAAAGGAGATAAAGAAAGACAGCTAGGCTGAGGGCAGAAAGATAAATTCTTCTGTCGAGGCACGCTCCATCTGAACGCGACCTTTAGGGTGACGTAAGTGGAGTCAAGCCGACATCGAATCCCTGATTCAGTGGCTCCAATTCAGTCGGAGTCTGAATCCCCGGATGTATTGCTCCCTTGTGCCCTCTGCCTTCAGCTAACGCTGCCTTCTGCAAAAGATGCTTTTGCCCGGCAGAAAAAACCAATGGGAAATTCAGCATGCCACCATTCACACTTGCCACGCTTCGCTCTCCACAAAGACCGCAAGCCGCGATCAGCGTTGAGGGATACTACTACCTCATTAACGAACTTCAACCAGAGCTTCACTCTACCGTGCGGACACTACTCGATCATTGGGAAACCTCACTTCCAATGCTCGAAGAACTGGCAGACCACATTGTTTCAGGCAAAGCCGGTACGGTTTCTCGCATTGATCAGACTATGGTGGAGTTCGAGACTCCAGTGATGTTCCCCGACAAGTTGATGGCAGTCGGAGCGAACTACTCAGGACACTTGAAAGAGATGGGACTAGACCCAAAGAAGTGGGCTTCCATGCCTTTCTTTCTTCGACCGCCGAAGACAACGCTAGTCGGTTCAGGAGAAACTGTACAAATTCCGAAGTCTACAAAGCAGTTCGATTGGGAACTGGAGCTAGTTGCTATTGTTGGTAAGCGGTTGCGGCACGCCTCGAAAGAAGAGGCTGCTGCCGCAGTTGCTGGTTACTCCATTGGTCTCGATCTCTCCTGCCGCGACCTCATCGAAGTTGATAACGATCTCAAGATAGATTTAGTCCGTGGAAAAGCTCAAGACACGATGGCTCCCTGTGGGCCCTACCTGATGCCAGCGAAGTTCGTTCCCGATCCCTACAACCTGCATTTGCAACTCTGGGTGAACGACGAAAAAATGATGGATGCTTCCAGCGCCGAGATGCTGTATCACATTGATGAGCAACTTAGCATCATCAGCGAGTACCTCACGATCGAACCTGGAGATATGCTCTTCACGGGTTCACCATCTGGCTCTGCAGGAGTTCATGGTGGTCGTTTTCTAAAACCTAGCGATCGCATCCATGCAGAGATCGAAAACATCGGCAGCCTGGATGTGATCATGCGGCAGGACTAAAAACAGCAAAGAAGAAGCACATGAATATTCCACCTCTTAAGGGCATTCATCACGTCAAGTTCGCGGTTAGCAATCTTGCTCGTAGTTTGCACTTTTATGAGCAAGTCTTTGGTGCTAAACGGAATGTTGCATGGGATCATAAGCATGAAGATGGATCAATTTACGCTTACATCCTTGATGTTCCCAATCTCGGCACGCGAATCGAACTGCGGCTCAGTCTTGAAGAAGCCGAGAAGCAAAAGGGTTTCGATCCATTGACCATTGCCGTTGATGATCGCGCTGCTCTCGAAACCTGGGGCAAGCACCTGGATGAACTCCATATCGAACACTCGCCCGTGCTTACTGCAATTCAGGCATGGCTGATTGTCTTCGACGACCCTGATGGGCGGCGTTTACGGCTTTACACTCTCGGCACCCATGGTTCGGAGCTGAAGCCGGACGAAGATTCCCCCTGGCTGAAGTACGCCAATTGAATTCATACTGCTTAGACAATTCGCATTGTGGCATTACACACTTTTGAATGCAAACTTCACAAGTAGGAGACGAAAAATTATGGCTGTTACTTTTATCAACACCTCTATCGTGCCGGAAGCTCAAGAAGCAGAGGGTAGAGTTCGGGAGTGTAATATATTTGTATGATTATATACGTTCTATGCAGCTTTGCTGAGGACGGATAGGACTGCGCCTTGCCACCTGTTTTCCCAGTTTTTACTGGTGATTATCGCCCTGATTTGTAAAACATTACAGCGGTTTTCATATGAATAGACCACAGTGAGCGAACCAGCCCCAAGCATCATCAGAGGAGATTTGCGAGGTAACAATCTGCGTTATTGTGTTGGTTGAGCGCCTGGTGAGTTCGAGCTTTGGCGGTACGCAAACACTCATAAAGCTTTGACCAACACAATTCAATCGGGGATAAATCTGGTGAATAAGGGGGTAGAAAGACAAGTCGTGCACCCACAGACTCAATCACGTCTCGAATTAATTGCGCTTGATGTACCGATAGATTATCCATCACTACGATTGCTCCTGCCCACAACTGTGGCGCTAGAATCTCTTGGATATAGGTGATAAAAACGTCGGTGTTAACACTGCCCGGATTAACGAGTCGTGGCAATCAGTCCGTCCAAACTCAATGCCCCGATTAACGATCTATTTTGGCCTCGATTTCGAGGAGCAGAGTCATACAACCGTTCACCACGCTTGACGCGTTCATAGATTCGCTTCATGCCTAAGTTCAAACCTGACTCGTCGACAAATATTAAATTGTGTGGGTCAATGCCCAAAACCCATTCCCGATCATCAAAGCGCATCTGTTTGACTCGTGGACTGTCTTGCTCACTGGCATACAGAGTTTTTTTTAGTGGTCAATTCCAACTGTTGAACAGCATGGTGCATGGTTGAGCTACTAATTTGAATCCCACTCCTGTTCGCCAAACGAGCGCATAATTCGGACAGGATGGCATCTGGTTGTTCATCTACTAAATGCTGCACTATTGATAAGTCCCCTGGATTGATTTTAGGGGTTGCTCCACCCGCATGAGGTAAAGGTGTCACTTGTCCTGTCTTTTGGTAGCGACGCACCAACCGTTGCACAAACGATAGACTCACCTGAAATCGGTCGGCGAGTTGTCGTTGTAAACCAGCTTTGGCAATATATGCATCAATGACACGAGCCGCGTAGATCGTTTGAGTAGGGAGCAGGCATTAGCAAGAGTATTTTTACTAGCTCTAGTTTACAAAATTTGTAGTCTACTCAACTGAAAACCGCTGTAACTTGGGATCACCTGCCAAAGTCCGCGCGATCGCAGCCCGTTGCTGCATTCCACCTGAATAGTTGATAGGGCAGCAGTTTCGCTGAGTCCTGCAATCCTACCATGTGCAAATAACGAGAAGCCCGCTGCTTGCGTTCCAGTTTCGCTACTCCCCTCATCTTGGGGCCAAATTCGACATTGTTCGCGATCATTAACCAGGGAAATAAATTAGGACGTTGAAGCACGACACCCACATCAGGATTAGGTTTAGTGTGCTTCTTGCCCGATACAGTTACAGAACCTGCAGTTGGGTGCTGATAGCCAGCAAGTACTCTCAAAAGGGTAGTTTTGCCCCAGCCAGATTCTCCAAGGACGCAGACAAAATCCCCTGAGCGTAACTCCAGGTTAACTTCCCTAATTACTTCAACTCGGCTACTGCCGGAACCAAAAGTCAAGCCAATATCAGATAGATAGGTTGTAGCTTCGTCACTAATATTAACGGAAAGGCTAGATGCTGTAGTCGTTTTTGATAAGTCAGCCTGCATCGATTTCCCTCTTAAAATTAACCCAAGGTTTGATTCCAAATGCTCTTTTGATAAGCGGTTAAGTCTGGTGCCGCAGGTATGGCTTTCTTACCGTACTAAAAATAGATTAAGTGGAACAATATCATGAACATTTGCCAATAGCAAGTTGGTACCGGAACTCGTTTTTATGTCTTAAAAGCTGCTGCAGTGAGTTGGGCTGCTATCTCGAAAAGTGCTTGTTTTCCCCGGTCTAGCACCGATGCCAAGCCCACAAAGTTGTGAATCATACCGTCATACCATAAAAGCTGCACCGGCACCCCTGCCTTTTGCAATCGAGCTGCATACGCTTCTGCCTCATCCCGCAGCACGTCATACTCAGCAGTGATGATGCACGCTGGCGGTAAGTCGTAGCAAGATGCTAATAGCGGTGATGCGTAGGGATTCTGTCCGTCTGCATCACTTGCAAGGTAGTGATGCCAGAACCAAACCATTTCGTCCTTAGTCAAACCAAAGCCGCCCTGTCCATACTCCCGGTAAGATTGCGTATCAAATCCGTACTTCGTCACCGGGTAGATGAGGAGTTGGTACATCAGTGATGGCGAGCCTCTATCTCGTGCCATGAGGGAGACAACAGCAGCTAGATTACCTCCGGCGCTATCCCCTCCCACGGCAATGCGAGTTGGATCGCCATTAAGAGCAGCGGCATTTTTCGCGACCCAGCTAGTAGCAGCGTAGGCATCTTCCAGGGCTGCGGGAAACTTATATTCCGGTGCTAGCCGATAGTCCACCGACACCACCACATACCCTGCTCTGTTAGCGATACGACAGAGACTATCTGCCGCATCCAGGTCGCCCAGCACCCAACCGCCACCATGAAAGTAGACCAGTACCGGCTTTGTCGTGCTGCCCTCAGGAGTGTAGATGCGGACGGGGATATCTCCATTCGCACCCCTTATGGTACGATTTTCCACACCGGCAACGACTTGTGACCTAAGATCCCTACCTCGCAGCTGAGCGGTCAGTTCCCTTGCTTGCACTGGTTCAAGGGAGGGGAGGGACGGCAATCCCATTTGGTCGAGTTGCTGCAAAAATTTCTTTACTTGTGGGTCGAGGGGCATCGGACTTCAACCGCCTGACAATTGATTAAAAATTCCAAGGTGTTGTGGAGCCTGGGCTTTATTGTGCCTATTTTAGTACCATTTGGGTAAAAGGCTATTTAGTATAACAAATTGGTACGGTGCAGCAATTTGAGCCGACTCAATTCCAGATGGTTCAATTGGTACAGTTTGGCACTGAGGCGCGATGGCTCTAACGTTAGGCTATTGAGTCCAAAACGTATACTTCGGCTCGACTGCTCTTTTCACCCCAGGTTCTCTATGTTTGATACTACCCATAAGCTCTGGCTCCCTTACGCTCAAATGAAAACAGTCCCCGCTCCTTACCGCGTCGTGAAGGCAGAGGGGACGAGACTCTACCTGGATGATGGGACTGCCCTAATTGATGGTATTTCCTCATGGTGGTGCGTCATTCACGGGTACAACCATCCCGTGCTTAACAGGGCGGCGTCGGAGCAACTTACCAAATTCGCTCATGTCATGATGGGAGGGCTTGTTCATGATGCGGCGCGTTGTCTTGCTGATGACCTAGTTCGCATCACTCCTGAGGGACTGAACCATGTGTTCTTCGCCGACAGCGGCTCGGTGGGAGTTGAAGTCGCCCTCAAGATGGCGATCCAGTTTTGGCGTAACACGGGCGTCGGGTCAAAGAGCCGCTTTGTCGCACTTCGCGGAGGGTATCACGGGGATACGACAGGAGCGATGTCGGTGAGTGATGACGACGAAGGCATGCACCGGCTCTTTAAGGGAACACTGCTGACTCAGTATTTTGTCGCCGCGCCGGGCGGAGAAAGCGTCGAATCGCCGGAGTGCCGGGAATCTATAAGCCAACTGGCGAAACTTTTCTCGGACTCGGCGGATCAGATCGCCGGAATGATTCTTGAGCCCGTATTTCAAGGAGCCGGTGGTTTTCGCTTCTATCCGCCATCATATCTGCAGCAGGTCAGAAGGTTGTGCGACGAGTATGACGTCATTCTTGTGTTCGACGAGGTGGCGACTGGTTTTGGGCGCACCGGCGCGATGTTCGCAGCAGATCATGCTCGTGTGACTCCCGACATCATGGTACTCAGCAAGGCGTTGACCGGAGGATATTTTGGGCTTTCCGCGACACTTGCAACGAGTCGGGTGTTCGATTCTTTTATAAGCAACGATCCGGGGCATGCCTTCATGCATGGACCCACCTTCATGGGTCATGCGGTAGCATGCGCCGTCGCCAAGGCAAGCATCGAACTGTTTGAACACGAGAACTACCTGGAAAAGATCGCCGCCATCGAGCGCATCCTGAAAGAAGAATTGCTCAGTGTTACGGGTCCCTCTGTGCGCGATGCGCGGGTGCAAGGAGCCATAGGAGTGCTGGAATTCGATTCTGCGGCGGACCTCAAAGGTCTGCGGGATTTTGCGCGATCGCGCGGTGTATGGCTTCGCCCCCTTGGTAAGTGGCTCTATACAATGCCTCCCTATGTGATTAAGGAGGGGGATCTTAGGAAGGTCACTGGAGTGATGCGAGAATGGGTCGATACAAGACCAAACCACTTAACGTGAACGCAAAATGCTATAAATTAGTATAGTTACCGTACTTATTGAAGTGAGTGAGACTATAGCATGAAGGAGCGGAGAATTGATAGAAATTGGGTTCGTTCACTCCGAATCGAGATAACAAAAGGTTAGCGACAATTTCGCTTAATTTCAGGCAACGGCGCTCGAGTTCAACCAATCTCCTCGCCAAACCGGGCTAACGCAGCAATCCCAGCAATCAAGCCAATAATTGTGCCTGCGGTAAATGCCGTTGCATTCATGCGTGACCAGATAATTGACAGGATTAGCGGTACAAGTACGGCGGCTTGCATAATTGAAGTTTCCAGTACCAGTATCAACCAAATCAATCCCCAATAGCACTACAGAGACCGAGAGCCCAGCCGCTAACACCATTCTCAACTCAACCCTAATCCGGTTTGCTGTGACGAGAATTGTTGCATCCCATAGTTTTAAATTATCTCATAAAATACTGTATCCTTATTAATTAACTGTAGATTCAAGCGTGAAGTTCCGCACCGAAGTATCAACACAAGTAAAGAGCAGGAGAGTTGGAATAATGTTGCACGAACAAATTGACCAAAGATTATCTGAAAATCGAGCCTGGGCTTTACGACGGCAGTTGGGAATTCCTAACAATAAACGTTTGTGGGTCTTAGCTTGCATGGACGAACGGCTACCTGTGGAGAAAGCTTTAGGAATTGGTGAGGGTGATGCTCACATCTTCCGCAACGCTGGAGGCTTAGTCACAGACGACGCTATTCGGTCTGCGATGCTAACTACGCAATTTTTCGGGACTAAAGAAATTATCGTTATCAATCATAGCGAGTGTGGCATGATGAGTGCCTCAGGGGATTTTCTCACTCAGATACTGAAGGAGAGAGGCATTGACGTAGATCAGGTTGCCATTGACCCGGCTTTGCCCGACTTGAAGCTACCAAAAGGCGTTTTCTCAACTTGGATCAAGACATTTGCAGATGTAGATGCAATCAGCTTGAAACAGGTAGAGTTACTGCGGCTCTCTCCCTTAATCCCTGATGACGTCGTGATTCACAGTTACATCTGGGAAGTCGAAACAGCAAGTCTGCGTCGTCCTTATGAGCGTCTAAGTGAAAAGGTTAATACGGCTGAAGCGATGGGTGCCAAGACTATAGAACCTGTTGGAGCTGCTGTATAAGTCAGGCTCATTTCAGTCGGCTGAGCAACAGGAGCGTCAACTGCCAAGAGATTCATACGTTTCACCATCAGATTAAGAACCAGTAGATGCACCTGGGATGGCGACAGGATACATGTAAAAGTCAAACGATTAGGAACATCGCGCACGATTCCCCGTAAGCAATATTCAGCGTCACGAGTTGCGAAGGAGTTAAGTGAATTGATAGAGAATCCTAGTTATGCAGCAAAAACGGCAGAAATCGGGCGTATTGTACGAGCAGAAAATGGTGTAGGTGTGGCGTGTGATGCAATTGAAAAACAGCTTAGAGAAGTTGCAACCTAGCATCCCACCAATAATCTCTCAACTACTGAACTACAATCTGTTGTGTGCCCACAAACTCCGTCTCGAACACCAGATCCTCATCCTCTAAAAGCATCTCAATCACTTCACGCAGATTTTCCTGCAACTCATCTAAGGTTTCTCCTTGAGAATGCCCTCCAGGAAAGCCAGGGACATAGCCAACGTAGAGCTTGGTGTCAGGAGCTCTTTCGACGATAGCAGTAAAGATTTTCATATTACAAATAACCTTACGACTACACCCCCACCGAGAACTGAGGTCGAATAATTTATTGTACAGAGTATCGCTGTTAATCTCTCCACTTGTGGTGGATGAACAAATTGCAAGGACGAACTCAAAGCGGCAACCCCCGCACAAGCTATCCAGCACCAGCGGCAACGAGATGCCCAGATGCTCAAACACAAACGCCGGTGTCAGCCGCTCGACCTCTGCCAGCAGGGCTGCATCCGCACTGCTCTAACTACAGGAGTGCTGTGCGGTGCGCCCACGGACAACCCAACGAGATATAAAGATGGTAGCGTCCCGGTTCTGCCTTGAAGCCGCTTGAACCATCAGTCGTAATCTGATGACGAAATTTTAGCAAAACACGGTGGTTCCTGGCACGGAATCGATCACTCACAACGGATGATCGACTCCGCCCATAGCAAGAGCAGTGCTGTAGCTTGGCGAGTCGCAGGAGCCGAGGCACTACCTTACCCTGACGAAACCTTCTTAGGTGTCTTATGCACTCTTGCAATTCATCATTTTGACTATCTTAACCCTGCCTTCTGTGAGATTTGTCGTGTCTTGTCGGTAGGTCGTTTTGTCTTGTTCACTGCAACGCCAGAGCAAATGAGCAAGTATTGGCTGGTCGAATACTTTCCAGACGCAATTCGTAAATCTGCCGAGCAGATGCCAAATTTAGAAACAGTCAGTCAGTCTCTGCACGAAGCAGGCTTCAATACTGTGGAAACAGAGCCTTACTCGATTCAAGAAAACTTACAAGACCTGTTTTTATACAGTGGCAAGCATCAATCTGAATTGTATTTAGATACGTCTGTGCGCTCTGGAATTTCTACTTTTGCTTTGCTGGCATCCTCAAAGGAAATTGAAGCAGGATGCAAAAGACTAGCAGTAGACATTAACACAGGAGCTATCACTGAGGTCATAAACAAGTATCATCACAACCAAGGTGATTACCTGTTCATTATTGCGGGTAAAGTCGTCATGTAGAGAGCGCAGTCGCCAGTTCTTTCAGGCGATCGCTTCCATCACGAAATACAGACCAACCATCCCCTACCAGCACTGCATCAATACTGTTGATCGCCGCCAGCTTGCGGACTGAAGCCACTGCATCTAAACGGTTCTGAAGCTTGGCATCAGGCAAAATCATTAGGCTCCCGGCTCGATGTGCCCGAACCAAATCGCCTGTGATCAGAGTGGTTCCCTCCAGCAGTAGTGCCAGTTCTCCAGGAGTCTTGGAACCTTCTAGGGCGATCACCTTTAGTCCAGACACTAACTCATCATCATCTGTAAGCCAGCGATCGCATCGAATCGGAAAAATGCCTTTTTCGGCAGCAGGTCCCGCAATCTGTGCCCCAGTGAGTTGGGCGATCTCCTTGGTAGCCCGGATATGATCTGAGTTAGTTACCACAATCCAAACTGCACCTCCTAGAGCATTTAGGTGAGACAGATCATGTTCAGATAGTGACACCGGGTCGATCAACATATTGCCCTCTGGACGAACCCAGGCAATGCCATTGAAATCCACGTTTCTTTCAAGGTCAAAAACAGACCAGCTATAGAGGTCAGGACGATGCAGCGATTTCATAGAAACTTAAACTATACAGCTTGATAACGTTGGGATAGTTCCTTGACAAGACGAGCAGTTCGATTTGCCTTAACTGTTAGACGCAGTTTGGCGTAGATCAAAGCCAGTTCCCGGTGAATTACTGGAATGTTACCCCGAAAACGAACACGCTTTTCTAGTAGATCACGCACTTGTTGATTCTGATTTGCCCAGAGCGCATACGCCGAGCGCGAGTGTCATTACTCCCAAGGATGTGATCGCTAAACAGTAGCAGTGACCAATTCGCAGTTACCCCCGAGTTAAAAAATTAAGTATTGCGATCACTCAATTTGAGAAGTGCAAGACAGCCTTGCCTACATAGCTCCTATCGAGCAGTTTTTGGGCCAACTCAGCCACTTGCGTCCATGGAGCTTCTACACTAATGTGAGGACGCAACTGACCTGCTTCTACCAGATTCACCAGCCGTTTCAGACCCACCGCTGCCGATTCGCGTCTCAGCTCATGGAACAGCATCAGACCGTAGAGGTTCGCACCACCAATGGCATAGAATCGCGAAGCGTTGAAAGTGACTTCAGACCCTGCTGACGAGCCGAACAGGACGACTGCTCCATCCTGAGCTATTAAGCTGAGGGCAGTTGACAGCGTTGTTCCTCCCACTGACTCCGTAATTAGATGATAGGGTCCATACTCGCTTGCTGGTGAGAGGTCTTCCCCGACTACCACCGATTGCGCCCCTGCCTCTTTGACCAGAGCCTCATAGTCGGCTCGACGAATGTGCGCCACAACCTGTGCTCCTGACAAGCGCGCCAACTGAATGGCGAAGTAACCAACTCCACCTGATGCACCTGTAATCAGAACTGGGCGACCCAAGAGGGAACCACCCTTGAGCAGAGCATGGTATGCCGTTAGCCCCGCTACAGGCAGGGTAGCAGCCTGGGCAAAGGAGACCGAGGGTGGCAGTTCAGCAAGAGCGTTGGTGGGAACGGACACCAGTTCCGCCCAGGCACCGGAGCGGACAAAGCCTACCACACGCGCTCCTTGGGAGGGACCCGACCCATCGGCAGCGGCGGTTTCAACGGTACCAGCCAGATCCCAACCTGGTTGCCAACCCGCTTCAGCGCTGGTTGAGCGTCTGATCTCACCTCGGTTAAGCGAAGTCGCTGCGACCCGCACAAGCGCCTCGTTAGGAGCCGGTGTTGGTGCGATCACATCACGGAGTGCCAAACGCCCTGGCACGTTGGGGTCAACAGTCACAGCACGTATTTTGCTCATATCCTTAAGGATGTCCTGCTTTATCTACATTGTTTAGCATGCCGGGTTGCAAAACAATAGTGGGACGCCCCACTATTGCCGAAAAACCGAAAATAGATTTAATCAAAGATCTCAAAATTCACCAGACTTGCAATGACAAACGAGAGCACCCTGGAACCGCTTACAGAAGATCAATGGTTTATCGGATAGCCCCGATCTTGCCTCCTTTGTTGCGACAGTTCAACAAATTAGAGACCGCACGAGTCATAACCGCACTGAAATAGCCGCAATTGAACCTTATTCACTCAACTGCTTACCCAACAGGGGTGGCTACCCGAACAGTTTGCTGAACCCAACCCTGAAAGTGCGATCGCGTGGTGGCATCGTTGAATCCGCTTTAAATGGCTTCACTTTGCTCCGCTAGAAAAGCAGGTTGAGGTTGGGAAAGAGGATTTAATGATTCTCGATAAGAAAAAGCGAACTGTGTCGGTGACTGCGCTCGATATTGAGACCGTGTCTGCCCCTGAACAGGAACCTGTAGGACTTGCACAAACAACTCTGACAAACAACACCTTTCAGTGGTACGGACTAGGCTGGAGCACCTGTTGCCTTCTCACTGGAGAAGAATTATTCAGTCATCAAGCTTACTCACGCAAGGCAAACTTTTTCGGGAGTTTGTCACTAGCGCTCCAACAGATCGTTAACACCACCTACCGAAGGAGTCTGTACTAAACTGAATCAGTTCTGGGAAAATGTTGCACTTTTTCAAGCGCCCGTTTCAGCAAGACACTGTAGATCGGTTCACTGCCCAATGCATGGGCTGTCATAGACGCAACAAGACAGGTAATCAGGAGCGGTAACACCACGAAGTAATTGTCTGTCAATTCCATTGTTAAAAAAATCGCTGTCAGGGGAGCGCGCACTGTAGCAGCAACCAACGCCCCCATTCCAGCAATGGCAAAGACACCTGGTTCGGGTAGCTGAGCTGGGAACCAGTCGTGTAGTGCCTTTGCCACCCCTAAACTGAAAAGCGTGGCGATTGCTAGCATCGGGGCAAAAATTCCGCCGATCGCCCCCGAGCCATAGCAACTCATGGTTAATACAAAACGGGTAAAGCAGACAAACAACAACCAATACCCAGAGATTTCATTACCCAATGCCCAGATAACTGCATTATCGCCACCTCCGACAAAGGGTGGATATAGCCATGCCAGGAAGCCGATTATGCTACCAATAAATAATCCTAGCAGTTTGTAAGGTAAGCCCCTGAGCTTGCCGAACATATCTAAAGTATGAAACAAAGACAAGTTAAAAAGATAGCCAATTACTCCTAAGCCAATGCCCAAGACAACAAACATCCAGAGAGAATCTAGCGGCACTGGTTCATAATGAGCGATTTTTAAGAAAGCGCCTTGACCAAAAATTACCCTGACAACAATGGTCGCAGTCACGCAGGCAATCATAATCGAACGGAAGGACACAATCCACGATTCAAACTTAGGGCGAACCTCTTCGGTGACAAACAGAATACCCGCCAGCGGGGCATTAAAAGCTGTTGCCAAGCCAGCGCCAGCGCCAGCAGCAATTAGAGTTCGAGTTTGCTCGGAGGATGCGTTGACAACGCTGCTGACCATTTTGCCGATACTGCCTCCCATTTGGATGGTTGGTCCCTCATAGCCTGCCACCATACCTGCACCCATCGACAATATTCCCCCAAAAAATTTGATGCAGAGGACGCGTTGCCAATTGAGCGGCAGTAGGTTATCCAGTGCCCCCTCAATTTGAGGAATCCCACTACCGCTTGTATCTGGAGCCAATCGACGCATCAGTCCAAAACTGACAAAGACCAGCAGCCCTGCAATCAGGCTTGGAATTAACCAATTAATAACTGAATAACGGCTCAGGATTTGGGAAAACAGGCTTCGCTGGATAATCAAGTGTTGCACTGCCATGCGAAAGGTCGCGCCAACCAAACCAATTAAAATTCCGACGAGCCCTGCCCAAATTAGAACTGAATTCAGCCTGCGTTTCGCTTCCTTGAATCGTTCAGTATTGCTGATTCCAGCGTGGGTTTGCTGAGAGTCGCTCTCGCTCATTCAATCAACCTGCGATACATATTTTAATCAAGTATTTTCCACTAGTTAGCTGCGGAGTCAATTGATTTCAACATCCGACTCAACGGCGGCCCGATAGGTATCGATGACGTGATTTGGCATCAAGTCGTCCTCTTGAGACAAAAACGACCATTTTTGTCCAACATGAACATACACACCAACAGCCTTCGTTGGCGGCATAAGAGTAATTGCATCAACCAAGTTGACCACACGGTAATTGTTCGGGACCATCTGGTTGTGAAGAAGAGCGAATGTTGGATCTCCCACTCGCGGACTCGCATAAGTGTACAAATGCAGCTGGTGCTGAAGTTGGGGAACATTCAATGCCAAGTCTAGCGCCGCTAATGTCGCCAGGGCAGCCCCTAAGCTGTGCCCAGTGATATAACAGGGCACTGAGGGGTCTAGCTGCTTAGCAATTTCGCGGGGAAGTGGCTTGACAATCCCTAAATAGTTGTTGACAAAGCCCCTGTGCACCTTGCCCACATACCGACCAGAAACTGGATCGGTATAGTTCTGTTGCAACGCGGTAAAGTTGTTCAGCCACTCAGTCTGCGTCTGGGTTCCTCGAAAAACAATGATATTGTTTCTCCTGGAAGATAAGACAAACCTGAGGTAAACAGGAATTTGTCTTGTCAGTTTCAAGCTCTCCCTAACTGTCTTTCCAACTGCCTCTTCGGTACGCTCCAAATCCTGCTCAAGCGGGTCTTGAGTAAAGTCAGCGATCGGCACTTCGACCTGAATCGTTTGTTCAACCTTTACCTCTTTGCCTTTAAACGAGGCAATTTGAGTGTAGTCATCTAACTGATTTGTGTAGGCCGGAAGCTTGACGATCGAGCCGTCATAACTTGGTTCGGTTTTACTCGTGAGGTATTGTTGTGTAGCTATCTTGCTGCACTGAATTAACAGTTTAGATATCTCCCGATTGTAGGGAAGCGTGGGGTGTGCGAGCTTTAGTGCCGCCTGAATGGCTTTGCCCTCATAGATTTTTTGATTATCTGCTTCAAACGCTGCTTGGAGGAGGCTATCAGTATCCTGGGGCGTTCGCTCGGCTAGGGAAAGCAATGCGGCCTCGCGCTGGCGTTGCTTTTTCCTGGTCCAGTAATCCTCTGCTGTTGTGGTAATAACTCCGGCGGCTATTCCTCCAAGTAAAAGTTGCCGACGTTTGAATCTCACCATAAGGCTTCCTTTAATTCCGGCGACCACTGGCATAAAACTGGCTTGTTGCCTGTCCCAATCCCCAAGTTAAAGTGAATAACGATGCCGCCACTGCTAAACTTCCGACGTAAGGCACAAATAGCCCAACGCTAAACATCGTTAACCATGCCATAAATGCCATGGCGAAAGCACCAAAGCCCCCAAATAGGTTCCCAAAAATTGCTAATATATCCTGCCTCTTTGGGAAGCTCCACTTTGCCCCAACGTCCCTCATCATCTTCAGGAGTAAGCCAGCCGCAATCAGCAACTTGAGCGTAAGTATCCCGCGAATTGGAATTAGTCCCAGAATTGAGACTCCGAGCGCGTAGTCCAGAATTAGCGCCCGAGCTTCCCGCTCTAGTTGCACTGATTTGGGGGTCACAGTAACTGGTTTGGACTGGAGATTAGTTAAGTGAAGTTCTTCTGAGGGACCTGCTGAGGATACATTCTATCGCGATTCTTTGGATTTGAACACCGATATGTAAAACAAATGAGTGTGGTTAAGACATTTGCTTCCTAAAAAAAACTCTATGTATCCATTGCCACACTGCCGATCTTATCAAATCGCAGCTAGACATTTTCGGCTTTGAGTCAGTAGTTTAGTCAGTATATAAGTCATGCCAAAAAGACATTTATCACCCAGTAGATCTTGTCCGCAATTCATCAACGACCTGCCTACCGGCAAGGCCGTAGTATTCTGGCGGTTGAATGATAGCTTAGAAACGAGAATAACGTAGAGACTAGAGGAGATAACAGAAATTCCAATCTGGTCAAATTTTGCAACCGACCTTCAGTTAGAGCCTGAGTGCTTGCTGTCACAAATAGCTTCTGAAATTCAGGAACTCCTCAATTGGCATTACATGTCATCATTGGCTAGCAATACCCAAATCATTTGCCATTTGGTTCAGATTTTCAGTGACTTCCTCCATCGCTGATAAAACAGCTAATGAGGAGATGATCTCGTCTAGGGAATATTCAAGGTCAGTTCCTGAAGTTCTTAGTCTCAGTAGCGCTTGTTCGGCTGCTTCAAAGGTTATCAAAGAGGAGAGCTTCCATTGACTGGAATGCTGATGTGTTGCTGCAGCTAAGCTGGTGAAGCTAAAAATAGTTGCTTGGGCTAATGCCTGCATCGCATTCTGCAAATCTGTTGGGAAGTTCATCACACTCGTACTTTGCCATACAGTGTCTTGAAGAGACTCCATGTTCTGAAACAGTTCTTTTTCATGGCTGAGCATTAAGTTCCATATCTGCTGCGTTCTGGGAGCTGTCAGATAATGAACTGGCTCTTGCTGCGTTTCTTTTTGTAGTAAAGCTTGGGTTTGGAGAGATTTCTTAATTTCTCTACTAAGCTGGGTAATTACAGCTTCCGAATCAATCCCCTGAAGATAGGAATTCACGAGTGTTTTGTAGATACTTTTAAGTTTAATTAGGGTTGAGGAGATTTCTTGAATTAATTGTTGTGAGGAAGTACTAGGCCAGAAAAGCTGAGAGAGAATTAGCGCAATGAGGGTTCCAACAAGAGTTTCGACAAAGCGTCCCAAAATATAGCTATTGGGGCTGTCCTCATGAGATAAGATTGAGAGGGTTACAAGAATACAACCCGTTGTGTAACCCTGACTAAACCCTAAGTAAGAGCAGGTCATGATTGTCAGGGTAATCCCCAGTGCCAAAGTAAAGGGGTTGCTTCCCAAAGTATGAATCAGACAGAAGGCAAAGACCGCGCCAATTCCTGTAACGAGCACCCGTTGACTACCCGCTGCCATACCTCTGCCGAAGGTTGGTTGCATAGCAATAACCACAGCCACAATCGCATAATAGTTGAAGGGTAGGTGAAACCAATCATTGAGAACTAGCAGGCAGAGCCATATAGCAATTCCGGTTTTAAAGATGTGTCTGACTCGTTCTGGCTGGACTGGATGAAACTGTAAAACTGATCTAACTTCTGATTTAGTTGTAATCTTTTCTCGATTAAGCAAGGCAAGCGCCAGTTGAGCCAATTCCTGAATAATTTTTTTCAGACTATATAAAAAAACATAAAATTGTCTGATTTCCTGAATTGGATAGTCTTTGATTGTTCCAGTCTTTTTCATCAAATTAACCTGGTTAACCATTGATCTTAGATGACTTTCCAGAACAGGGATTTCAGCTATAGCAAGGGCAGGGTTGATGTTTACGGCTGTGGTCGACCCAAGTTTAAATGTTGAGCTGGCTGAATCTGTAGACTGGACAATTTGAGTCAGAGCATCACAGGTAGCAGAAACCTGATGAGCAATCAACATGAGTGGTCCTGTAAACTGATGTCTCAACTGGCTGCTATTAGATTGTTGAAGCGTTTTGAACATGACTGACAAATGTCTGCAAAGTCTGCGTTCAATAGCCAGTAGATTACTCCAATTTTCCTGAGCCAGCTTGTTCCCCACAAAGCCGTACATTTCCTTTTTGAGAATGCTTTCACTTTGTTGAATATTACTCGTCATCTCAGTAATGAGACTGCTATTAACTGATTTTTGACCTTCTCCTGCTTGATAGTAGGCAACAATTTCCTGAAAAAGCTGGTTGCTGTTACGCAAAAACTTGATGGTACTGTCCGATAAGGTTTTCTTTGGATTGTCTGGCCAAAAGAGAAGGGTGATCCCAATGCCAATTACTACTCCAATCCAATTGTCGAGGACTCGATTAGAGGCATAAACCCAGGGATTGCTGCCATGTCCCATTAACGTGACTGCAATTAAGGCTGAAACCACACCAGCCTGATTATAGGGAGCCTGTAGCTGGAACGCCTCACAGATCAAGGTAGATAGAATAAATGCTAGCCCCCCGATCGCAGGACTTGCTCCTTGGGTACTGACAAGCCAAGCACCAATCGCCCCTCCAATTGCACTGCCCCCTAACCGACCCCAAGCAGCCTTTACCGTACCGCCGAGACTTGACTGCATTGTGGTAATCAGTCCCATTGCTGGGTAAGTTAATTCAGCAATGAAGTCCGACTGTTGAAACAGTGCGCCGACAAGAGCAGCCGCGATCGCAGTTTTGAGAGCGTGTTTGACTAACACTTGGATATTATTGCCAGTTATTAGAGGAAATTTAAATAAATCAGTATATAGATAATTTGCGTATCAAGTACACTCAACACTAATAAATTCCAGTAAATTGCCGCAAGATAGGAATAATGTAACTAACCAACGTTCTCTTCTCCACAATAACTCTAGCTGTAGCTGTAGCACTCTCAGGAATTTTTTGAGGTGGCCCCTGACCCTGTGTCCATTCATAGCCGCTGACTGTATGGGAATTAAGATGGAGTTTGGCTCTAACTAGCACAGTAGGTGTGTTTATAAGTAAAGCTTTCGCCAGTTGCTCATTGCCTACAATACTAGCGACCTGATCTGACGTGACCGTTGCCCGAGAAACTGAAGTCACTTCTGCTACAATTCCGCCAAAACGAGCCCGGCTGTGGATATCTGGGGTAATTTCTATCTGCATCCCTGGCTGAATGCGATCGGCATCACCCACTTTGAAGAAAGTCAAGCCAGTTACTAGAGCGTCTGAGCCTACAGCTTTAAGGGTTCCCAGTCGAGTCCCTGGGGTGACGACTTGACTGGGATTCACCGCAATATCCATAACTTGTCCTGCATAAGTGCTGATTGCCTGACTTTGAGTCCGAATTTTAACTTTCAGCTTAGCAATTTCCCGCTCCAAGTCAGCAATCTGATTTTGTCTTTTTGTATTCGCCTCAAGGTCATTGAGCACCAATTGACTTGACTGGTTTGCCAAGTTCTTCGCTTGAGCATTCAGGTCTACAAGCTTTACCTGTGAAGCTTTGGCATCAGAATTTAGGTCTTCAATCTTAGCCTGTAGATTGGTAGTTTCATTCCGGTTATTTTGTTCCGCCTGTAATATCTGAACTCCAGTCACGTTTAAAGTCGCAATGGCACCCTCAGCACTCAGTCGGTTGTAAGCCTCCAGTCTAGCTAGAATGAGCTTGTTAATTGTATTAAGTTGCGTAATGCGTTCCTCGTAAGCCTGACGCTGACGCTGATTAGCGGCTAGCCGAGTTTGAATGCTCTGTTGCTGATCTGGAAGCACTTGGCGCTGGGTTTGTAGACTCTCCTGCTTCAGTTGGGATCGCTGGTTCTGAATCGCCGTAATGGCAACATTTTCTGCTCGCATCTGGGTCAGTTTTTGTTGTTTTGTGTCTAACGTCTCCTTAAGCTCAGGTAAATCAAGGGTTGCTAATACCTGTCCAGCTTTGACAGTCTCACCTGGTCTAACTTTGATAGATAGAATTTGACCAGCAGCGCGGGACTGAAACTCAATATTAGAGCGGGGCACAATCAAAACTGCCCGTCCCTCAACTTCAATCGGAATCTTGCCAAAGAAACTCCAGCTCACAGCAGTTCCAGCTAAAATCGCCAGGGGCAATAGCCCAACAATAAAATGAGGAACCTTTTGGGGATGATGAAGGAATTCTGATTCCTCCGAGACTACGGGCAACTCTACAGAAGACAGTTTATCTCTCACCGGAGCATCCTGCTGGGAGGAAAAAGTCTCTCCAGTTGATGACCGTGTTGTTTGAGGTTCTTTGCTATGCTCATCCGTCATAATACTTCTTATTGAACCTAGTCAAAGTTCACTTGAACAAAGCTTGCTACAGTTAATAATTTTTGTTCGAGGCGCAGGCAAGTAGAAGCTGAGGGAACTAGTTGTCTTAAGGTTTAATATAACGGGTATACCCTGCGTAATAAGGTTTCTATGCCTAAATGGTGGACCTGGTGGCTAAAGTGGTGGATTTGGGTAGGATCTGGTGTTTTCATTGTGTTACTGTTTAGTCAGCCACCCCAGCTCTGGTTTTGGCTGGTTGTTTTTATCGTTATTGTTCTCTACGGTTTCGAACGTTCGCTGAATTTGCTTAGTCAAAGGCATGATCCAAAAAGTCAAGAGCATACAGATAACCTTAGTTAAAAGCTGCGTTTGGTAGATATTGTCCTCAATAAAACTTTACAATTAGCTTCTGAATAATTTATATAATAGAAAAGCTCACAAATAGCTATTTGCTTTTTATTGCTATTGTTATCACTATCATTTTGACAATTGTTAATAATACCTCAACTCAAGAAATTTTTGTTATCTTTCAATTGTCTGCAATAATGGTTTTAATCGGATTGAAAGTAGCGAATATTAGAAACAAAATAATCTCTAAAACTTATTATTTTTATTTAGTGTTGACTGGAGTTTCTGCTATCTCAGAGAGCTTCTATTTCACTAATCTAATTCCGAGTCTAAGTTCTCTTTTCTTAGTCGTTGGTACAGGTATCCAAATATTTGTCTTGACACGCGGATGGATTCTATTACTTAATATCCTTTTGCATGAAAGAAAAGTGACGTTTGAAACGATAGCGACTGCTCTCTCCGCATATTTATTAATTGGAATCGCTTGGGCATCTTTATACTTCACGATTTGGCAATTTTCTCCCCGTGCTTTGCACATCTCAGTAGCAAGAGACTATGATTATAAACCATGGAACCTAGTAATGTATTTTAGCTTTTCTACATTAACAACCGTAGGCTATGGAGATATTGTTCCGGCAGGTAGATGGATTATGGTGCTAGCCATCTTTGAAGCAATTTTAGGGGCAATTTTCCTAGCGATTGTTGTCGCTAGGTTGGTATCTATTTACAGCAATACGGAATTATTAGATGGTTAGAATTAATCCACCTGTAAATTTTCTATTGATAGTCCGGCAGACTGTAGGAGAAAGCTCTAGTGGGGGAGGCGCGAGCAGCAGAAGGAGCCAAGCAACATGAGAGCCAAGATCGAACTGCGGACGCTGGTCTTTTATCCTGCATAGGTCAAGCGACGACCGCGTGCCGAGTGTACGCAGAAGAGTCGCCCGGGTGTGGTCAAAACCAGTTGGTAAGGGTAGTAAGAAACTTGCTTGAGAAGATGGCAGTGTCACAATAGGACAGATGGCGAGAGCAACGCAATTTTGTGGCGATGACACACTCAACATGTGGTGCAGAAGTCATCTGAAATTGCTCACTCTCTAACGTGAGATTTTATGAAAAACTGGGCTATGGCAGAAAATTCTGTGTTTGACCTGATATTTAAATAAAGGAGAACGGGTGCACGGGCTCTCATTTACCTTTTTGGCTATTGCATTTGGGGGTGAATTTGAAGGGAAATGAGCGTCATGCATTCAATGAGACATTGGTACTGGCAGTTACTGGTAAATTTGGTCATCGTTAGCGAGGCGACCGCATTTTCCGTAAGGATTCAGGTGGTTGGTTGAGGCAACAGCGATGGAGTTGGCTTGCCGCTGACTGACGCCGCCATCAATGCTTCCTGGAAAAATTCGATTACCGAGCGTCCCTGTCGGCGACAAGTTTG
>JAABUQ010004458.1_pt1 | contig 23877 bp, 23 predicted proteins | sample 5560001 | NCBI WGS metagenome assembly JAABUQ01 (sample SAMN10711888, study PRJNA513371) | rock metagenome | isolation source: Antarctica rocks | place: Antarctica: Victoria Land, Finger Mt nord | collected 2015-12-18
GCCGCGCTTGCGCCACTTGCGCACGGTCTCGGCGCTGATGCCGTAGCGCTGGGCGACGATGCTGCTGGACTCCATGGAGCGAGCGATCTCGGCGCGGGTGGCGGGAGTGGTGCGGGCGTTCGGGTGGATGTGCAGCATGGGTCACCCCTGTCCTGGTGCGGCGAGCAAACGGTGGAACCGATAGGCATAGTCGACAATAGCCAATCCGACCGGATCCCAACAATGTTCCGCGACCAGACAGCTAATCTTACTGTGTCATAAATTTGCTGGGGCTGTTTGCCGTTGGCAACATGGGCATCTTGGCAGTGTCCTGGCAAGCGCGCGGGTAATGGTGGTGCGCATGGTGGCGATCGACGTGGCCACATGGCGTTCAGGGCGGATCGGGAGAGCCGCGGGGTCTGTAACTTTCGGGTAGGGCAGGTGCTTGCAGGGATGGCGGCCAGAACCCGGCTGAGGGGGGAAAGGCGCCATAGGCGCTAAAATAGGTCCCGGACAGGATATCTGACGTGAGGTTTGCGCCGTCGTGGCGCGTTGGCGAGGTGGCGATGAACCATCGGTGTCGCTGCGATGATGTGCTTGAGCGAAAGTGGGCCGAGAACAACGGCAAGCAGCACCATCAGCACGGTCTTCTGCACCGCCCAGAGTGAGGGGATGTAGGCGGTGTCGGCGAGGTCCTCAGGGGGAAGACTCCAGGAAATCCTGGCTGAGGTCGCCGCTTAACAACGCGAGAATGAGGTGGGCGTAGAGCCAAATTTGCGACCCGCGCTCGGTCCACGTCGGCAGTCGGTCGATATGCGCCGCGGGCATTGTCACGTTGGGAGGGAATGGCGGAGTTGGGCTGGCCGGTGCAGGCTGGCGATATGAGCCAGTCACGCAGTCTTCACCGCGGCCACCGCTTTCCAGCTGAGATCATCGGCGATGCGGTCTGGCTCTACCATGTGTTCAGCCTGAGCCTGCGCGACGTCGAGCTGCTGCTGGCCGAGAGAGGTGTGATCGTGCCCTACGAGAGCGTTCGGCGTTGGTGCCTGAAGTTCGGGCAGAGCTTCGCCGACAAACTGCGACGGCGGCGCCCGAAGCCGGGCGATACCTGGCATCTGGACGAAGTGTTCCTCCGGATCAACGGCGAGCAGCACTACCTCTGGCGGGCCGTCGATCAGCATGGCGTCGTGCTCGACATCCTGGTGCAGGCCAGGCGGAACGCGACGGCAGCAAAGCGCTTCTTCAAGCGGCTGCTCCGCGGACTGCAATTCAAGCCGCGCCGCATCGTCACCGACGGCCTTCGCAGCTACGGCGTCGCGCACCGCGACATCCTGCCTGAAGTCAGGCACCGCCAGAGCCGCTACCTCAACAATCGCGCTGAGAACTCACACCGGCCGACGCGCCGGCGCGAGAGGCAGATGCAGCGGTTCAAGTCGCCGGAGCAGGCGCAGCGTTTCCTGTCCGCCCACGGCATCATCTATGGCCACTTCCGTCCACGACGTCAGCTGCTGACAGCTGCTGATTATCGACGCGCGCGTGCCAAGGCGTTCCGGATTTGGCAGCAGGAGACGTGCGTCCAGATCAGAACGTAACCCCGTGCAGTTGCTCACTCCTCCGTTGAGCGCGACCGCACCCAGATAACGTGACAATGCCGCAGCAGCGACTTCAGACGCTTGAACGCAAGCTCGATTTGCCAGCGCAGCCGGTAGACCGCGAGGATCGCCGTCGCGCTGTATCCGTTCTTTGGCAACGATGTTCCCAGGATCATGAACTCTGCCGCGATCAGGCTGCGCGGGTCCAGCGTCTTGCCCCTCCTGGCGGCGGCACGGCGCAGGGCCAGCTGTGTGGCTTGCGCGGCCTCGGGCGTCTTGCGCCGCACGATCAGACGCAACGCCAACGCGGGTTCGTCGCGGCCCACGGCCGCGCGTAGGTTCACCTCATGCGGGCTTGAGCCGGCGGGCAGGCATTGCAGATAGCCGATCAAGTCGAACGCTTTGTCGGCCGGGTTGGTCAGCTGCAGCGCATTCCAACCCACCCGCACGATGAAGTCGGCGTTGCCGCCGTTCTGCGCGCGGAACCGCTGCAAGGCCGGCGCCCGGGCGTAGTTGCGGTCGCCGATGCGGATTTCGCCGGGATGCGAGGCACCGCGCTCCAGCGCTTCAGCACCATGGGCGTCGCTCAATGCAAGATGCGAGAACCCACCGCGTCCGAGGTCGAACACGCCGTGAATGCGCCAGTCGGTGCCCGTGCTGCCGGGCTTGCTGACGCAGGTGCCGTCGGCGAGGCGCAAGGTGCGGCCGGGCCAACGCAACTCGGCGCCGGGGGCTTTGGCCGCAAGCAGCCGTTCCACCAGCACCGCGAGAAACTCTGTCGCCTGATTCAGTCGGTATTTGACCCCGGGGTTGCTGAGGTCGGCGATCCCCAGCATCGACGCCCAAGCGGTGGTCTGGCGCAACGATAGTCCGCCCGGTCCGCGTGCCAGCGGGATCCGCAACAGGCTCGCGCCATCGACAACCTCACGCTTGCGCTGAATCGCCTTGGTCTCCAGCGCCAGATGATCGAGATTAAGGCCTGCCGGAAGCCGTGCCAGCAGGTCGGAGAACTGGTCGCCCAGGACAGATGCCGCGTCTTGCATTTGACCCTAAAATCAAGCCGATCCGCGTCGGGTCAAGGCCTATTTTAGCGGCTATGGGGGCGTCCACCCCATCACAGTCATTCACCGGGTAAATCCGGATGGAAAGGTTTGATACTGCATGCAGAGAGCGCTCACGCACTGAGCGATGTCGCCGATCGGCAGCGAGGCGGAAGGGTGGTCCGCACTAGTGGTTGCCCGCGGCATGGCCGGCACGGCTGCGTCGTCCGGCTCCTGAACCAGGGCTGTTCCTCCGTGCTCCTTGATGGTCCGCAGCCCGACGGCGCCGTCCACGCCACCGCCGCTGAGGGCGACGCCGATGACCTGGCGTCCGTAAGCCTGGGCGGCAGATATAAATAGAGGGTCGGCGGCCGAACAGGTGAGGTGAGCCTTTGAAGCTTCACTCAATCGAATAACACCAGGCTGCAGAAACATGTCGCGATCGGGAGGCGCCACATAGATATGCCCCGTCTCGATCAACATACCGTCATCAGCAAAAGTGGCAGGAAGAATTCCCGCCGCTTCAAGGAGAGCCGGCAGCTGGCTGGGATGCCAACCGATGTGCATGACGACGAACAGTGACCCTGTGCAATGAGCCGGCAACATGGCGATAATGTGCCGAAGCGGCGCCAAGCCACCCTCAGAAGCTGCGACTACCACAATGGCGTTCATTGGCGACCTTAACGTGGTAACCGGTTTCACGTTCGTTTTTAGCGTTAAACGTAACAAATTAACGGCAAAGCTTTGTATCGCATTTTAGCTTCTATACCAATAACCCGTTAAACAATGTCTTTAATTTTGAGCTAAGATGTTTCCTAAGCAGATGGTCATGCTGTTTGTGACAGCATGGCGCAGGACCGTGCGGCCGTATGTCTTAGTTAACTGAACGAAGAAACGAAAGTCGACTTTATAAGTAATGAAGTCTTTTGAAGTTAAACGCTTTGTGACTTTAATACGCTTCCCGTTACAATTCTTTTGTTCAAATGATGCTTACGCAAGCTTAAATGGCACAAATAGTAACGTTTGCTTAACGTGCTAACATACTTGTTAAGCCATTTGATCATATTAAGGTGGTTGCAGCGCTTCGATGCTGAGTAGCGACGCAGCAGGTCGATAAACGCGCAAAATCAGCTCGGTATTGCGGTAACGTGGATTGACAACATTACGCAAAATAGGCGATAAGCGCCACTTAGTGGCGGGATAACTACTTTGTCGGTTCCGAATACATCAATGCGGCCGTTGTGGAACGTTTGCGTGGGCCAACTCTTCCGTGGAAGAAAGCACTAAGTGGGATGGAATGTTCTCTTTCGGCGAAAGCCGAAGCTTGATGTTGATTGCGTGCCGGCAGAATCGGACAACCTATACCGAATGTGGGTGACGTGCCCGAGGCAGGTGGTGCTAAGCCGCCTTCCACGCTTGGCGTTCACACTTACGGAGATCGACACTGCTGCAACATGGTCAGCAAAGCAGAAGAGCTGCGGCCTGCGCGCCGATATAGCCGACGACGCATTCGGCGACACAACTGTCTTGGAGGTGTTCGGGCCGGACGACATGGTGCCACACTGCATCATGTATCCGAGCCACACCGGAATCCAGGTCGACGAGTTCACTGGCGATAGCAGGGTCTATCCATGCCTGGAGGCGGCTCTGCGGGAGGTCGCTCCGTTGCACTAATACCAAGCCTCTGAGATTGTGACTCGTGGGGCTTGCCCGACGCGATGAGGTTCTGATTCAAGGTGGCGAACGCAGGAGACTGTGTTGCATGGATTGGCCGGCGGTCGCTTGCAGGCCCGGCGGCACTCCTTGAGTTGCTACGCGAGGCGGACGTATACCGGACGCCCAAGTTCGAGCATTTGGTTCAGTGCGCTGACGGGGATGGCGACCTCGGTTGCTCGACGCCGATCGGTGCGCGATCGTAGCCCGTCACCGATGACCCGTTTGAAGCGGCTGATATCGGCCTCCACCAGGACGCGCCAGTGGTAGTCCGAGGCCTTCTGCCAAGCCATGCGGCCGCGCTCGGCAATGATCTGCAGGTGACGGTCTCGCATCGTCGGCACCGTCTGCGCTGTGTCGCTCGGCACGGCGCTGGAGCGCGGTGGGACGATGACGGACGTCTCGGGATGACGCGAGACGACCTCGCCGTAGACGCCGTCCTGATCGTAGGCACCGTCGGCAGTGAACGAGGTGACCGGGCCATCCACCTGATCGAGCAAGGCCCCAACCTGCGAGGCATCATCCACGTCACTGGTGGTGAGCGCCGCCGCCGCGACATGGCCGGTGTCGGCGTCTACGGCGATGTGCAGCTTGCGCCAGGACCGACGTGTCTTCGTACCGTGCTTCTCGAGCAGCCATTCGCCTGAGCCGCAGAGCTTCAGCCCCGTACGGACCATGGCGACGATCCGCGTCGAATTCTCATACATCGCCGCGTCAAGAAAGACGTCGGCCAGGGGCACCCGCGCGTTGAATGCCTGAACGGGTTTCCTTGCTGCCCAGGCCTCTCGCGGCACCCGACCTTGTTGCACAGATCGGCGAACGGATTGGTTCACGGTAAGCTGCGGGTCAGCCGTAAGCGTCGCGGCGGCGACATCTGGCTGGTGTCCGGTGGATTGTGATCTGCTGGCTGCATGGACACGATGGTGCCGGATCTTGGTGAGATGGTTGAGAGCGCTCATACGACTGGTCGTACGAGCGCTCGCAGTTCACGTGTTGAGGTTCTTCCCCGTGCTGAGCGTCGGCGTTCTTGGACGGCCGAACAGAAGCTGGCGATCGTTGGCGAGAGTCTCGGTCCGGAGCTGACGCCGACCGAGGTTGCCCGCAAGCACAGGATCAGCACCGGCCAGATCTACACGTGGCGCCAGCAATTCCTGGGCTGCGAGGGGACGGCGGTCAGCCGCACGGCCCCGCGCTTTACGGCGGTCGAACTGGTGACGGCTTGCACGCCAGCGGATCCACCGCCGCCAGACCCGCCGACGTCGCGTCCTTCGCCTGTGGCGTCGCCGCGGCCTGAGGGGTTGATCGAGGTGATGCTGCCTGGCGGGGTCTCGGTGCGGGTAGATGCCAGCGTCGACGCCCGTGCGCTGCGCCGGGTGCTTGGTGCGCTGGAGAGCCGATGATCGCGCTGGCGTCGGGCGTCCGGGTCTATCTGGCGTGCGGCACGACGGATATGCGCAAGGGCATGACGGGACTCGCCATGCTGGTGCAGCAGGGGTTGGCTGCTGATCCATTCGACGGGGCGGTGTTCGCGTTCCGGGGACGCCGCGCCGGGCTGATCAAGCTGCTGTGGCATGACGGGGTCGGCCTTTGCATGCTGACCAAGCGTCTGGAGCAGGGCCAATTCATCTGGCCGTCCGCCACATCGCCGGGCCGGATCGCGCTCTCGCCGCCACAACTGGCGGCTCTGCTGGATGGATGCGAGTGGCGGGCGCCGGCTCCAGTCCGCCGCCCGGAATTGGCTGGGTAAAATGGCCTGTTCTGCACGTAAAGGCTGGCCGCGGCGCGACCGCGTCGTGTACGATGCCAGGTGTGCAGATCGATCCCGACGCCCTGCCGAGCGACGCCGCGGTGCTGCAGCAGATGCTGCGGACGGTGCTGCACCAGCAGGACGCGTTGCATGCCGAGAACGACAAGCTGCGGCTGCTGATCCAGCGTCTGATGCGCCACCAGTTCGGCCGCCGGTCCGAACAGTTGAGCCCCGACCAGCTGCAATTGGGTCTCGAGGAGCTGGAGCAGACCATCGCCGCCAACCAGGCGTCACAGGATGCGGCGGCGACCTCGGCCGGCCCGACGCGCAAGCCGCGCGCCGAACCCAGCGGCCGCAACCACGGCGCCTTGCCGGCTCACCTGCCGCGCTACGAGGTGGTGGTCGACATCGGAGGCGGCGACTGCCCCTGCTGCGGCCACGTCCTGCATCCGATCGGCGAGCTGCGCACCGAGCAGCTCGACGTCGCTCCGGCGCAGCTGCGGGTCCGGGTCACCCGGCGTCCGCGTTACGCGTGCCGCGGTTGCGAGGACGTCGTGCTGGTGGCGCCGGCGCCGGATCGCCCGGTCGATGGCGGCATGCCGACAGAGGCGCTGGTCGCGCACGTGGTGGTCAGCAAGTACGCGGATGCCCTGCCGCTCTACCGCCAGGCGCAGATGCTCGAGCGCCAGGGCATCAAGCTGGACCGCTCAACTTTGGCGAACTGGGTTGGCCGTGCCTGTTGGTGGCTGACGCCACTGTACGACCTGGTGGTCAGCACCGTGCTGACTTCGGCCAAGGTGTTCGCCGACGACACCACGCTGCCAGTGCTTGATCCAGGCCGCGGGCGGACCAAGACGGGACGCCTGTGGTGCTACGCGGTCGACGACCGCGCCTGGAACGGCGCCGGCCATCCGGCGGCAGCCTACCTCTACTCGGAGGATCGCAAGAGCGAACGTCCGGCCGGGCATCTGGCCAAGTTCCGGGGCGTGCTGCAGGTCGACGGGTATGCCGGGTTCAAGCGGCTGGCCGGCGATCGGACCGATGGGTCGGTGACGCTGGCGTTCTGCTGGGCTCACCTGCGGCGACCGTTCTACGAGTTCTTCGCCGCCACGAAGTCGCCGTTGGCGGCGGAGGTGCTGGCGCGCATCCGCGAGCTCTACGCCATCGAAGCAGAGATACGCGGCCACCCCGCCGAACACCGCAAAACGATCCGGCAGGACCGAAGTCGACCGATCGTGGACGCCCTGCACGCCTGGCTGCACGAGCATGTCGGCCGCGTGTCCGCCGCGTCCGACCTGGCCAAGGCGATCCGCTACGCGATCCGGCATTGGCCGGGCCTGGTGGTGTTCCTCGATGACGGCCGGGTCGAGATGGACACCAACGTGGTTGAGCGCGCGATCCGCCCGAACGCTTTGACTCGCAAAAACGCCTTGTTCGCCGGCTCCGATGGCGGGGCGCGGCATTGGGCCATGGCCATGACGCTGATCCAGACTGCCAAGCTGAACGCCATCGACCCCATGGCTTGGCTGACCGATGTGCTCGAGCGCGTTGTCCACGGACAGACCAAGATCCAAGACCTGCACACGCTGCTCCCCTGGAACTGGAAAGCCCTCCAGTCCACCCTGGACACCCAACTGGCCGCCTGAACCGCCAGTTGGGCTCTTCAACTCAGGTCGGGCGCCGTCATCACCATGATGCTTGCTATCCATGCCAGGAGCAGATCATGGGCCAGCTATCGGCCGCCAGATGTTGCCGCCACGACGCTTACGGTGTAAGCGTAAGCCGATACCCACGGTTGACGATATCAGCTCTCAGACGTTGCTGGCTTCGACAGCGTTCTTGCAGTTCCAGGGAAGGAGTTCGCTGAGCCTGGAGGCCAAATGCCCGCGCGCCAACTGGTCGATGGTATAGGCGAGGTAAGTTTCGGGGTTGAGGCCGTTTAACTTTGCCGTCTCGATCAGGGTGTAGAGGATCGCGGCACGATCACCGCCCGCATCGGACCCAAGAAACAGGAAGTTTTTGCGGCTGATGGCCAGTCCAGGGTCATTCTGCCCATATTGGGCAAGAGGTCGTCATCCACTACCGGTGGCATCCGTTGCACGGTCGCCGGCTGCGCCGGCACTACGGCGAGCGCCGGGCGGGCGGGGACGTGGTCCATGTTGAAGCGGCGCCCGGCGTGGTTATGGTGGTCGCGGCCTGGATGCTGGATGCGGCTGCCTGCGCCGACATGGATGTCGGCCCGCCTCGCGTCGCCGCCTCCGCGCTGGCCGACTTGCATCGCCTGCTGACCGCGCTGGGTTTCAGGACAGACTCCCAGGACGACTCGAACGTCGTCCAGAGGAGCACCGATGAAACCAACACAACAGGATTTGCCGCCGTCCGCACGCCAGCTCGTGATGGCGCTGGACGGCAGGAGGCTGTGGGGGATGACACCGGCCGAGCGCGGCTCGGCGGTCACGGCCCTGGCCAGCGTGCTGCTGGAGGCGGCCGGCGTGCCGGCAAGGGAGAGCCGCGATGACCACGGCTGACGCCCTTCCGGCGTCCGTGCTGCGTCGCCGGGCGGTGGTCTATGTGCGGCAGTCCAGCCAGTCGCAAGTGCAAACCAACCTTGAGAGCAAGCGGCGGCAGTACGACCTCGTCGAGGTTGCGCGGCAGCATGGCTTCCACGACGTCGAAGCGATCGACGACGACCTGGGCCGCTCGGCCAGCGGCACGGTGGCGCGGCCAGGCTTCGACCGCCTTGTGGCCTGGCTCTGCGCTGGCAATGTCGGGGCCGTGCTGTGCTTCGACGCCTCGCGCCTCGCCCGCAACGGGCGCGACTGGCACCACCTGCTCGAACTCTGCGGCTTGGTGGAGGCCAGGGTGATCGACATGGAAGGTGTTTACGACCCGTGCCGCCCGAACGACAGGCTGCTGTTGGGCATGAAGGGCAGCATCAGCGAGTTCGAGCTCGGGGTCATGCGCGCGCGTATGCTCGACGCCGCCCGGCAGAAGGCACAGCGGGGCGACCTGCGCATCTCGGTGCCATTCGGCTACGCCTGGCACCGCGACGTTGGCCTGGGCCTGGACCCGGATCTGCGGATGCAGGAGGTTGTCCGCCTGGTCTTTGCCCGGTTCCGGGAATGCGGCAGCGCGCGCCAAGTCCTGCTGCGCATGACGGCGGAAGGCGTCCACTTCCCACGCCCCTCCGACGGTAAGCGCATGACTGCTCTGGAGTGGTGCCCCGTCCGCTACCGCAACGTCATCTCGGTGCTGAAGAACCCGTTCTACGCCGGCGCCTAGGCCTACGGTAAAAGCGAGAAGCGCACGGCCATTGTTGATGGCCACCCCCGCAAGACCTACGGCCACGGCAAGCCGTTTAGAGCATGACCGCATGAGGTTGACTCATCTGTGATTTGGCTGGTTACGGGGCAGTCTGGTTTAGTCTGAGGGCTGGACAAGGAGGCCAGCCCCGATGCCGGCTGCGTATTCGCATGACCTTCGGCTTCGCGTGATGGACGCCGTTCGCGGCGGGATGGCCTATGAGGAGGCGACGCGGCGGTTCCGGGTCAGCAACTCGACGATCCTGCGTTGGGTGCGGCGTCTTCGAGAGAAGGGCAGCTACGCGGCCCTGCCGATGGGAGGCAAGAAGCCGTTTGTGCTGGCCGAGCAGCGGGACTGGTTGCTGCGGCGGTTTGCCGCCAAGCCGGACCTGACCCTGCGTGAGCTGCTGGCCGAGTTGCACGAGCGCGACATCGCGGTGAGCTACTCTGCGCTATGGAACATCGTGCGGCGCGCCGGGCTGCGTTTTAAAAAAAGACCCTGCACGCGAGCGAGCAGGACCGCCCCGATGTCGCCCGCCGCCGCACAGGGTGGCGGCGTTGGCTGCAACGGCTGATCGATTGCCGCCGCCTGGTGTTTGTCGACGAGACCTGGGTCAAGACCAACATGACCCGCCTGGGTGGGTGGTGCCGGCTTGGCCAACGATTGCTCGGCAAGGTGCCGCATGGCCACTGGAAGACGCTGACCCTGGTGGCGGCGCTGCGTCATGACGGCATCGTCGCACCGTGCGTGTTCGACGGCCCAATTAACGGCCAAAGCTTCCTTGCCTATGTCCGCGAGTTCCTGGTTCCGGCCTTGCGGCACGGCGACATCGTGGTGCTTGACAACCTTGGCAGTCACAAAGGCCACGCGGTGAGAGAGGCCATCCAGGCCGCCGGCGCCAGGCTGCTGTTCCTGCCGGCCTACAGCCCCGACCTCAACCCAATCGAGCAAGTGTTTGCCAAGCTCAAGACGCTCCTGCGAAAGCAAGACGCCCGCACCGCCGAGGCAACCTGGCGGTCGGTCGGCACCGTGCTCGAACGCTTCACCCCAGGCGAGTGCCACCGATACATCGAAAACGCAGGCTACCAGTCAACCTAAATCAATCGTGCTCTAAATCCAACCGATAGGCTTCGACGCCCTCGGCACCAGAACGCGACGATGGCGGCAAGCGCGACTGCGGAGGCGAAGTTGGCCGCGAGCTTGTCGTAGCGGGTGTGGATGCGGCGGAAGTCCTTGAGGCGGCAGAAGGCGTTCTCGATGAGGTGGCGACCGGCGTAGCGTTGCTTGATCCGACAGCCAGAATAGCGCCATGCCCACCTCCCATGATCCACGCTGCCCGTGAATCAGGAAAGCTGCTCCAGCTCAACCCCTGATTGGGTTTGAGCCATAGACGTCGCCCGTCCCTTCAGCCGCCAGCGGTCCCAGCGCGTCCGCGATGCCGAACGCGCCGGGTAGGCCGCCGCGCGGGAACAGCCGCGTCACGTGGCCGAGCTTGCGCCCTACGCGGGCGTCGGTCTTGCCGTAATGGTGCGGGATCAGGCCGGGGGTCGCCAGGATCGCCGGCCATAGTGCTGCCTCGTCGGGGCCGACCAGGTTCTTCATGACCGCATCGCTGTGCCGCCGCGCATCGGGCAGCGGCAGGCCGGCGATGGCGCGGATGTGCATCTCGAACTGGCTGGCCGGGCAGGCGTCGATGGTCCAGTGGCCGGAGTTGTGCGGCCGTGGCGCGATCTCGTTGGCCAGCACCGCGCCTCCGGCGTCGATGAAGAACTCCACCGCCAGGAGGCCGACCACGCCCAGCCGCTCCGCCACCTTGCGGGCCAGCCCCTGCGCGTCGGCGGCGGTCCGTTCCGGGATGCGGGCCGGCGCGTAGGTGAGGTCGAGGATGTGGTCGCGGTGGCTGTTCTCGACCGTGTCGAACGCCGACATGGCGCCGTCGGCCCCGCGCGCCACCACCACGCTCGCCTCGCAGGCGAAATCGACCAGGCCTTCCAGGATCAGCGGGCGCGGCGCCAACCGCTCCCACGCGACATCGAGGTCGGCGGGTTCGCTCAGCCGCATTTGCCCATGCCCGTCGTAGCCGAGGCGGGTGGTCTTGAGGATCGACGGCAAGCCCAGCTCGGCCACCGCCATGGTCAGCTCCGCCCGGCTGCCCACCGCGCGCCAGGGCGCCGTGGCGACGCCGCAGCCGTTGAGGAAGGTCTTCTCCGCCACCCGGTCCTGGCTGGTCCGCAGCACAGCCGGGGAGGGATGCACCGGGCGCAGCGACGCCAGCAGGTCGAGGCCCTCGGCGCTGACGTTCTCGAACTCGAAGGTGATGACATCCACCGCCGCGGCGAAGCGGCGCAGCGCGTCGGGGTCCTCGTAGTCGCCCAGGGTGACGCCGGCGCTGACCAGGCCGGCGGGACTGTCCGGCTCCGGGGTCAGGACGTGGCAGCGGTAGCCGAGCCGGGCGGCGGCGAGGGCGGCCATGCGCCCCAACTGGCCACCGCCGACGATGCCGACCGTGGCGTTGAGCGGCAGCATCAAGCGGGTGGGTCGCTCGGCGTCAGGGACACGGCCTCGGTTTGCGCCGCGCGCCAGGCGTCGAGCCGGGTTGCCAGCGCCGCGTCGGACAGCGCCAGGATGGCCGCCGCCAGCAGCGCCGCGTTGATGGCCCCGGCCCGGCCGATCGCCAATGTGCCCACCGGCACGCCGGCCGGCATCTGCACGATCGACAGCAGCGAGTCCATGCCCTTCAAGGCGTGGCTCTCGATCGGCACGCCCAGCACCGGCAGGCTGGTCCAGGCCGCGCACATACCGGGCAGGTGCGCCGCCCCGCCGGCCCCGGCCACGATCACCCGCAGGCCGCGCGCCCTGGCGCCTCGGGCATACTCGGCGAGCCGGTCGGGGGTGCGGTGGGCGGACACCACGCGCGACTCGTGCGCGACGCTGAGCGCCCGCAGGGTGGTGGCCGCATGGGTCATGGTCGCCCAGTCCGACTGGCTGCCCATGACGAGGCCGACCAGCGCGACCGGCCCGCTCAAGCAATGCTGTCCGGGATCAGATGCGATTCCAGCCAGGCGATCTCGTCCTTCAGCAGCAGCTTGCGCTTTTTGAGCCGGACCACCTGGAGCTGATCCACGATGCCCTGCTCGGCCAGGCGGAAGATCACGGAATCCAAATCCCGATGCTCGCTCCGCAACTCGTGCAGCTTGCGCAGAAGGGAGTCCCGGTCATTCAACATGCCGACCATCTATCACGAATATTCGTGCCGCACAGAACGCCGTTAAAAGCCCGCCATCTCGCGGGTTTCCCTGGCCATCGCCACCGGGTCGGGACTAGCGTCATGCGGCATGGCCGGCCCGACGGCGACATGCCACGCCGGCCTTGCCCCCGCGGAATGACCAACCAGGAGGTTCCATGAGCCTGCAATCCCGTTACGAAAGCCTGCAGACCCGTCACGCCAGCTTGGAAACCCGAATTGCCGACGAGGACCATCGGCCGCTGCCGGACAGCGTGGCGCTCATGCGGCTGAAACTCGAGAAACTGCGATTGAAGGACGAAATGGAGCGTATGCAGGCCAATTAGGCCGCGTATACAGCTGAAAAGGCCATAACCCTGAAAAAGGCGTCCAAGACCTGCGCGCCTTTTTTAGGTCAGGATTAAACCGCGTTACGCTGCCTCGACCACTTCCGGCAATGGCTGCTGCGGCACCGCCTGGCCCTCGCGCAGCAGACGCTCGTTGGCCTGGGCTACCGTGGCGTTAAGGTCGGTCTGGCTGCACAGGCCGAGGATCACCGGATCGCGCGGCTTGATGTTGGCCGAGTTCCAGTGGCTGCGCTCGCGCACCTTTTGGATGGTGTCCTTGGTGGTGCCCATCAGCTTGCCGATCTGCGTCTCGCTCAGCTGCGGGAAGTTGCGCAGCAGGTAGGCGATGCCATCCGGTCGGTCGTTGCGCTTGGCGACCGGGGTGTAACGGGCGCCGCGGTGCTTCTTGGGCAGTGCGATGGTCGAGGCGAGGATGACGAGGTGCAGGTTCGCATCCGCCTCGCAGCGCTGGATCTCGGCGGCGGCTAACTGCATGTTGGCCACCGGGTCGTAGCCGACGATCCCCTGCGCCACTTCGCCGTCGGCAATCGCCTGCACTTCGAGCGGGTGCATCCCGCAGAACTCGGCGATCTGGGAGAACGTCAGCGCAGTCTTCTCGATCAGCCAGACGGCAGTCGCTTTCGGCATCAACGGCAATGTCATGTCAGTGTCCTTCGTGCAGCGCGAGGCAACCCCGAGACAGGCCGTCGGGGTGGCGGGCGCTGCGGGAAAGCCGGGCATATGGACCCCAGCTTCCGCTTGGGTCAAGGCGGATATGCCCGATTACAGTGCAATTCTCGCCTGCAATAATACCGCGCACAAAAAAGGGGCCGGATCGCTCCGGCCCCCTTCCAGATACTAACGCATTGCCGCGCGAAACATCACGCCGCCTGGGCAGCGTCGCCCGGCTGGGCGTCGTTGGCCTGCTCGCCGGCGATGGCGCGCGGGGCGTCGCCATTGACAGCGATGCGGCGAGGCTTCAGCGACTCCGGCACGACGCGCTTCAGTGCCACATGCAGCAAGCCGTTCCGCAGGTCGGCCCCATCGACCACGATGTGGTCGGCCAGGGTGAACTTCCGCTCGAACGCACGCCCGGCGATGCCGCGATACAGCACCTCGGACTTCTCGCTGGACTGGCTCACCCGCCCGGTAACGAACAGCGCGCTCTCCTTGACGGTCAGCTCGATGTCGTCGGGACCGAAGCCGGCCACCGCCATGGTCAGGCGATAGGCGTCCTCGCCGGTCTTCTCGATATTATACGGGGGATAGGTCACGTCCGGCGCCGCCGCGGCGGCATCCATCAGCCGCGTCATACGGTCGAAACCGATGGCGGTACGGAACAGCGGGGAAATATTGAGAGTCGTCATGTGTCAAGACCTTCTGCAACAGCAAGGTTGAAATAGACCTCCCGCAATGGGCCGGTCCGGCTCAGTCCCCGAGACCCGTTATGGCGCCTCGGACGCTATTGCAGATGGTAAAAGCGGCGTTCGGCTTCAAGAGGCCGGAACGCCGCCTGCCGCGCTGGTTCAGTCGACTTTCTTGAGTCCGAGGCCGGCGAACTTCTTGTTGAACTTCGCCACCTGGCCGCCGGTGTCCATCATGCGCTGCACGCCGGTCCAGGCCGGGTGCGACTTGGGATCGATGTCGAGCCGCAGCGTGTCGCCGGGCTTGCCCATGCACGAACGGGTCTTGAACGTGCTGCCGTCGGTCATGATGATGTTGACGTCGTGGTAGTTGGGGTGGATGCCCGGCTTCATGGTCTGGTTTCCTGTGTCTGGCGCCGCCGATCCCGACCGGCCGCGCAGGCCGCTGTGTAGCCGCAACCCGGCCCGCAACACAACTGGCCAGCCGCTATGGTTTGACCAACGCTCGCCGCGCCGCCTAGCGTCGCCGGGTGAACATCCTCTCCATCCAGTCCTGGGTCGCCTACGGCCACGTGGGCAATGCGTCCGCTGCCTTCCCGCTGCAACGCCTGGGGGCGGAGGTGTGGGCGATCAACACCGTGCAATTCTCCAACCACACCGGCTACGGCAGCTGGACCGGCGAGGTCGGCACCGGGGCGCAGGTGGCGGCGCTGATGGACGGCATCGCGGCGCGTGGCGTGCTGCCCGGCTGCGACGCCGTGCTGTCGGGCTACATGGGCGACGTGGGTGTGGGCGAGGCCATCGTGGACGCGGTGGCGCGCGTGAAGGCGGCCAACCCCGCGGCGCTGTACTGCTGCGACCCGGTGATCGGCGACGCTGGGCCGGGCATCTACGTGCGGCCGGGCATTCCCGAGTTCTTCCGCGACCGCGCGCTGCCGGTGGCCGACATCGCCACCCCGAACCAGTTCGAGCTGGAGCACCTGATCGGGCACACGATCGCCACGCTCGACGACGCCAGGCGGGCGGTGGCGGCGTTGCAGGCGCGCGGGCCGCGCTGCGTGCTGGTCACCAGCCTGCGTACCACGGCCACGCCCGCCGACGCGATCGACCTGCTGGCCGCCGAGGATGGCGCGTTCCACCTGCTGCGCACGCCGCTGCTGCCGGTCTCGGTCAACGGCGCCGGGGACGCCATCGCCGCGTTGTTCCTGCTGCATCGCCTGCGCACCGGCAGCGCCGCGGCTGCGCTGGAGGCGGCCGGCAGCGCGGTCTGGGGCTTGCTGACGCGCACCGCGGCGGCGAAGTCGCGCGAGATCCTGATCGTGGCGGCGCAGGACGAGTTCGTGGCGCCGACCCGCCGTTTCCTGGCCGAGGCTTGCTGACGAAGTTTGCGGGCCGACGAAATCGATTGTGCCGTATTAACGTTCCGGCAACCACGGCGCGTCATCCTGGCGGCTCATCAGATTAGGGAGCCGCCCGGTGTCCAACCAGGATGTCTTCGACGGCGTGGTGTTTGCGACCGGGTTCTTCTCCAGCGACGTGACGCTCACCGACAAAAGCGGCGTCGTTAACAGCGTCAACTCGTCCGGCAGCTGCACGCTGACCGGCACTGTCGCAAACGTGGATGACCCGGTCACCGCGGTCTTCGACGACGGGGCTGGCGGCAGCTTCACCGAGACCCTGACCGCGATGTTCGACTTCACGGGCGGGATCGTGTTCCAGGACAGCACCAATACCCCCTATCTGTTTTCCGCGCGACAGTTGAACCCGAACGATGCTTTCACCGGCGCCGCCAGCTTCGGCAACGACAACCCTCCCCCCGGCACGGTCACCGCCTGCTACGTCGCCGGCACCCGCATCGCCACAGAGCGCGGGCCGGTGGCGGTGGAACACCTGCGGCGCGGCGACCGGGTGCGGACGGTGCTGAGCCGCGGCTATGTGCCGATCATCTGGACCGGGCGGCGGGAGGTGCGTTGCGCCAGCCATCCGCGGCCGCACGAGGTCTGGCCGGTCAGCATCTCGGCCGGCGCGTTTGGTCCCGGACAGCCGGTGCGCGACCTGCTGGTCTCGCCGGGCCACGCGATCTTCATGGATGGGGCGCTGGTGCCGGCGTCGTTGCTGCTGAACGGCGTCACCATCCGTCAGATCCCGACCGCGATTGTGCGCTACCACCACTTCGAGCTGCCGGCGCATGAGGTGGTGCTGGCCGAGGGGTTGCCGGCCGAAAGCTACATCGACGCCGGCAACCGCGACAGCTTCGCCGATGCCGGTAAAGTGGTGGTGGCCATCGCCAACTTCGCCCCCGAACTCGTTGGGCCTTCCCCCCGCCGTTGCGCGCCATGGCTGCAGGGCACGCCGGCGCTGCGCCTGCTGAAGGAACGGCTGCGGACCCGCGCCTTGGCACTCGGCTACCAGGACACCGATGACGCCGACCTGCGGCTGGAGGCCGCGCAAGGCGGCGTCGGCGTAACGCTTGCCAGCCATCGGCACGGCTCGGTCCTGCAGGCGACCCTGCCGGCTGGCACCGCGACGGTGCGCCTGTTGTCGCGCAGCGCCGTTCCGGCGGATCAGGCCAGCGAGAGCGGCGACCAGCGCCGCCTCGGCGTCGCGGTCACCCGCATCCTGCTCGACGGCATCGACCTGCTGCTCGACGACCCGCGGCTCGGCCTTGGCTGGCAAGAGCCAGAGCCTGGCCTGCGCTGGACGAATGGCCATGCGGCCCTGCTGCTGGAGCGCGGTGATGGCCCGCGCCGGCTGAAGATCGCGACGCAGCCGCTGCTGCGCTACTGGCGCGCCGGCCCGGTGGCGCCGTCGATGCCGACGCCTGTTCAGGCATCGAGGCAGCAAGGCCGGGCGCTTGCCGGCTAGGCGCGGAGTTTTGACCTGTGCCGCTGCCGCAACGCTTGCATGGCGGCGGCGATGCGGCGCAGGCTTCCGATGCGAGCTGGCCATTCGACCGGGCGTGAAGACCCGGCCACCAGCCGCACGGCCGATCCCGGGTGGCTGGGACGTGAACCGAAGCCGAAGACCTGACGATCTGCCGTCCACCGCAAATAGGAGGACGTGATGAGCGTTGCCGCAATACTGAAGCAAAAGGGCCGCGAGGTCTGCTCCGTGCCGCCGACGCTCGCGGTGGCCGACCTGATCCGCCAACTCAGCTCCAAACGCATCGGCGCGGTGCTGGTGCAGGGTCCGACCGGGCAGCTGCTGGGCATCGTCAGCGAGCGCGACGTGGTGCACGCAATGGCCCGCGACGGCGCGGCGGCACTCGAACTCTCCGCCGCGGACCTGATGACCCGGACGGTCCGCACCGCGACCCTCGCCACCACCGAGCGGGAGGCCATGGAACTGATGACCGAGGGCCGGTTCCGCCACCTGCCCGTGCTCGACAACGGCGCGCTGGTCGGCGTCATCAGCATCGGCGACGTGGTGAAGGCGCGCATCAGCGAACAGGAGCATGAGGTCGACGCCCTGCGCGCCTACGTCGCCGGCAGCTGACTACGACTTGCTGCGGCAGTAGCACGCCCGGATTGGTTGCGTCCGGGCGGTCGCATGGGCGCGGCGTTGTTCGACGTTCAGCGGACTTGACAGCGTCCGGCTGGTTTCCCACCGTGCCGCGCATATTCTGTGGGAGGCTGTGATGCTGACTCCGAGACTTGTCCACCGGCCGGCCTGGATCGAAGAGTTCCAGGCATTCATCATGCGCGGCAACGTGGTGGACCTCGCGGTCGGCATCATCATCGGCACCGCGTTCACCGGGATCGTTTCAAGCCTGGTCAAGGATGTCTTCAACCCGGTGTTCGGCCTGCTGCTCGGCGGCATCGATTTCAGCAACATGTTCGTGACGCTGAAGGGCACCTCTCAACCGACGCTGGACGCCGCCCGGACGGCGGGCGCGGTCACCATCAATTACGGCGTGTTCCTGAACGCGGTCATCCAGTTCCTGATCGTGGCATTCGTGGTGTTCTGGCTGGTGCGGATGCTGAACCGGATGTGGCGGCCCAAGCCGCTGGAGACGGCCATCTTGCCGACTCGCGACCAGCTGCTGCTAGAAGAAATCCGCGATTTGCTGGCACATCGGCCGACGGCCTGAGCTTGACCCAACTGCCTGAGTGCCCGTTTGACAGATAGTGTAGAGCCGGTGCTCCCGCATCTGCTAAGCCGCGAGATGCTGAGCAGCGGCAAGCTTGAGGCGATGGTGGCGCGCGCCATGTCGCCCGTGCGGCTGCTGACCTCGGCGGAGCGGGACGCCTCGTTGCAGGCTACCCTCGCGGCCCATCCCGAACCCAGCGGGGCAGTGTGGCTGTTCGCTTACGGCTCGCTGATCTGGAACCCGACCGTGCATGTCGCGGAAGAGCGGCGGGCGCATGTCGCCGGCTGGCGCCGCGCCTTCTGCCTCAACGCTCGCGCCGGGCGTGGCACCGCCGCCTGTCCCGGCCTGTTGCTGGGCCTGCTGCGGGGCGGCTCGTGCTCCGGCATGGCGCTGCGCGTGGCGCCCGAGGCGCTGGTCGACGAGCTGGCGTTACTGTGGCGGCGCGAGATGCTGACCGCCAGCTACGTGCCGGCCTGGGTCGAGGTGGCGGACGACGACGGCGCACGGTTCGGCCACGCCATCGCCTTCACCATCAATCCCGACAGCACGCAATTCGCCGGAGACCTGCACGAGGACGAGGTGGTGCGCCGGCTTGCCATCGCGTCCGGCGAGCTTGGCAGCTGCGCCGAGTACCTGTTCCGCACCCGCGACGGACTGCGCGCGCTGGGCCTGGCCGACCCGGTGATCGAACATCTGGCGGCCCGCGTGCGGCATCTCATGGACGCCGAGATGGACCAGCCGTCGCCTCTGCCCTTATAAAAAGACCGTAACGAACGGGCGGCACGATCATGCGGCGCTTGATGCTCCTGGCCTGGCTGGCGTTGGCGCTGCTTTGCACGGGTCACGCGCGCGCCGAGGACTTTACGCTGCCCGGCCTCGACCACGACACATCGAGCTACACCGCAACCCTGCGGCAGCGCTTTCCCGCCGGCGGCACCCCCAAGGCCCGCCAGGCCGCCGACCAGCAGGCGGCGGCGGCCCTCGGGCGCAAGGACTGGGCTGCCGCCGCGCTGGCGCTGGAAGGCCGGGTGGCATTGGGCGATCCCGCCACGCAGACCTGGCTCGACCTCGCCACCGCGCGGTTGCGGCAGGCCCCGTCCGATCCGAAGCGCGCGCTGCTGGCTGCTTGGCAGGCGTTCGGGAGCACCAACGACGCCGCCGCGCAGGTGCCGCCGCTGCTGCTGATGGCCGAGGCGCTGCGGGCGTTGGGGCGCGACGACCAGGCGGTGCAGGCGCTGGAGCAGGCGGTCGCCCGGGCGCCAGACGACGACGGCATCAAGCGCCAGCTGGCGGATGCGCAGCGCGCCGCCGGCATGGCGGTGCGCCGTGTCGGCGTCGAGGGCGAGGCCGACCCGCCGCGCGCCTGCATCGCCTTCTCGGTGCCGCCAAGCCGGCGCAGCGACTTCGACCCGCAGGACTGGGTGCGCTTGTCGCCCCCGGTGCCCGGAGCGGCGGTGACGCACGAGGGCGACCAGATCTGCGTCTCCGGCCTGCCCTCGGGCGCCACGGTCCGCGCCACGCTGCGCGCCGGCCTGCCCGCCCAACCGCGCGACGCCGCCGCCGCACTGGCGCTGGCGCACGACGTGACGCTGGTGCTGGCGGTGCCGAACCGGCAGCCGCGCATCCTGTTCGACGCCAGCCGCTTCGTGCTGCCGGCCGGCCAGTCGCCCACGGTCACGCTCACCACCATCAACCTGTCCAGCGTGTCGTTGCGGCTGATGCGGCTGTCGGAGCGCAGCGTGGCGGAGTTCCTGCGCCAGAACCGGCTGGGCAGCGCCATCGAGCAGTACCAGGCATCCAGCATCGCGGCCGACATCGGCAGCGAGGTATGGAACGGCAAGGCCGACGTGCCGGCCTGGCAGCCGAACAGGGCCGCCCACACCGCGTTGCCGCTGCCGCCGCCGTTGCTGACCGCAGGTCCGGGCCTGTATGCGCTGCTGGCGACGCCGGGCGACGGCACTCCCGGCTACGACAACGGCGCCGTGCAGATGATCCTGCGCACCGACCTCGCGCCGACCGTCTGGCGCGGCGCCGACGGGCTCACGGTGCAGGTCCGCGGCTACTCCGATGCCCTGCCGCGCGCCGGCGTGAAGCTGCAGCTGGTGGCGCACGACAACGACGTGCTGGGCGAGGCGAGCACCGCGGCTGACGGCGTGGCACGGTTCCCCGCCGGCCTGCTGCGCGGCGACGGCCCGCTGGCGCCGGCGGTGCTGCACGTGTTCGGGGCCGGCGGCGACTTCGCGGCGCTCGACCTCAACGCCGCCGCGTTCGACCTGGCCGACCGCGGCGTATCGGGCGCGCCGCATCCCGGTCCGCTCGACAGCTTCGTGTGGCTCGACCGCGGCATCTACCGACCGGGCGAAACGGTGCAGGTGATGGCGCTGCTGCGCGGCGACAGCGGCCAGCCGGCTGACATCCCGGCGCGCATCACGGTCAGGCGGCCCAACGGGCAGGTGTTCCTGCAGGCGACGCCGCCGCGCGGAGCCGATGCCTCGGTGTACCTGCCGGTGGCGCTGTCGCGCGCCGCCGCGGTCGGCACCTGGACCGTCGAGGTGCGCGCCGACCCGCAGGCGCCGCCGATTGGCACCGCCCAGTTCCGCGTCGATGCCTTCGTGCCCGACCGCATGGCGGTGGACTTCGGCAAGCTGCCGTCCACGGTCGGCGTCGGCGAGGCGGCGTCGCTGCCGCTGACCGCGCGCTTCCTGTACGGCGCGCCGGCGGCGGACCTTACCGGCCACGCCACCGCCACCATCGGCATCGACCCGTCGCCGTTCCCCGGGATGGCGGCGACGCAGTTCGGCCTGGAGGGCGAGCCGTTCGCGCCGCAGCGGCTGCAGGCCGACCTGCCGGCGACCGACGCGCAGGGCCATACCGCCTACGCGCTCACCATCGGCCACGCTCCCGACAGCACGCACCCGCTCAAGGTCGACGTGCTGGCCGAGATCGCCGATCCCTCCGGCCACGGCTCGCGCGCCGCCGCCGCGCTGAAGCTGCGCACGCCGGGTCCGCTGATCGGCGTGACGCCGCTGTTCGCGGGCGGCGCGGTGAATGCCGGCGACGTCGCCGCGTTCACTATCCAGGCGCTCGACGCCGACGGCAAGCCGGTTGCCATGGCGGCGCGGCTGCGGCTGGTGCGCGAGCGCCCGGACTGGCATCTGGTGATCCGTAACCGCCTCGCGAGCTACGAGACGGTGTATCGCGACGAGCCGCTGGAGGGCCGCGACGTGGCACTCACCCCAGGGCAGAAGCTGCGTTACGAGCGGGCGCTGCCGTTCGGGCGCTACCGGCTGGAGGTGTCGCAAGCTGGCGGCTTGGCGGCGACCTCGCTGCATTTCCGCGCCGGCTGGACCGACACCGACAGCCCCGACGTGCCCGACCGCGTGGACGTCTCGACCGCGCAGCAGGGCGTCGCGGTCGGCGGCACGGCGCGGGTGCACATCGCGCCGCCGTTCGCGGGCCAGGCGACGCTGGCGGTGCTGACCGACCGCGTGCTGGGTTTGCGCGACATCGACGTGCCGGCCGGCGGCATGGACGTCGATGTGCCGGTCACCGCCGACTGGGGACCGGGCGCCTATGTCGCGGTGCATGTGTTCCGGCCGGCGGCGGCGAACGGCGCCCGTCCGGGCCGCGCTATCGGCCTGGTTTGGGTCGGCATCGATCCTGCCCCGCGTACCCTGGCGGTGACGGTCGCCACCCCCGACCGGGTGACGCCGCGCGCGCGGCTGACGGTGCCGGTGCAGACCCAGCCGGGCGCCTGGGTCAGCCTGGCGGCGGTGGACGAGGGCGTGCTGCGGCTGACGCAGTTCGCCTCGCCCGATCCGGCGGCGTATTTCCTGGGCCGCCGCAGCCTGGGCCTTGACATCCGCGACGATTGGGGGCGGCTGATCGCGCCGGCGGAGGGGCAGTCGACGCTGCTGCGCCAGGGCGGCGACGAAGGCAGCTTCGTGCTGCCCGACGTGCCGCAGCACACCGTGACGCTGTTCTCGCCGCCGTTGCAGGCGGGCGCCGATGGCCGGCTGTCGATCCCGCTCGACCTGCCCGACTTCAACGGCCAGGTGCGGCTGATGGCGGTGGCGTGGCAGGGCAGCCGCATCGGCGCCGCCAGCCGCAACCTGGTCGTGCGCGACGCGCTGGTGGCCGAGCCGCTGCTGCCGCGCTTCCTGGCGCCGGGCGACACCACGCGGCTGGCGGTGCTGCTGCACAACGTCGACCTGCCGGCCGGCGCGGCGTCGGTGCGCGTCACCACCGAGGGGCCGCTCGCGGTCACGGGCGGCGACACGCTCACGGCGACGTTGGCCGGCGGCGCGCAGCTGCTCGTCAGCACCGGGCTGCACGCGACCGGCGCGGGTCGCGGCGTGCTGCACCTCGACGTGAGCGGCCCGGCGGGCTTCCACATCCAGCGCAGCGCCGCGATCACCGTGCGGCCCTCGCGCGGCGCAATCAGCGCCATCGCCGGCAGCGAGTTGCCGCCGGGCGCGGAGGCCACGCTGACGCCGCCGCTGCCGCTCGACAGTTTCGTCGCCGGCACCGCCACGGCGCAGGCGAGCTTCGGCGCGCCGGTGCGCTACGACGCCGATGCGCTGCTGCGGACGTTGTCCGACTATCCGCTGTCCTGCCTCGAACAGCTCACCAGCCAGGGCCTGCCGCTGACGCTGCGGCCCGGGGCGCCGGCGGCGCTGGCCACACAGGTGGCGGCGGTGCTGGACCGGCAACGCTACGACGGCGCCTTCAGCCTGTGGTCGGCGGAGGGCGAGGCGGAGCCGTGGCTCAGCGCCTATGCCATGGACTTCCTGCTGCGCGCCCGCGCCGCCGGGGCCAGCGTTCCCGACGCGGCGATGGCGGACGGGTTGAAGTATCTTGCAAGCGCCGTGGGCGACGAGGGCAGCGATCCGGCCTTCTACGCCGCGCAACCGTATCGCCTCTATGTCCTGGCACGCGCCGGGCAGGGCCGCGCCGGGGCGGCAAGGGTGCTGGCCACGCAGGTCGACCAACTGCCGACGCCGCTGGCCCGGGCGCAACTCGGCGCGGCGCTGGCCTTGGCGCACGACGCGCCGCGTGCCGAGGCGGCGTTCCTGGCAGCGTTGGACGCGCCGGCGCGCGGCTGGTGGTCGCTGGACTACGGCACCAGCCTGCGCGATCAGGCGGCGGTGGCCCTGCTGCTGCGCGAGAGCGGCCTGCTGCCCGACCGGCTTGACCGGCTGGTGGCGGGGTTGCCTGGCGCCGACCTTGACCCGGCCAACCTCTCGACCCAGGAACTGGCCTGGACCACCGCCGTCGCCGCCGTCCTTGGGTCCAGCGGGGGGCGCGACGGGCAGCCGCCCAGCATCGCCGTCAATGGCCAAGCCGTCACCGTGGCCAAGGGCGTCGTCACGGTGCCGCTCACCGGCCCGGTACAGGTGCGCAACGAGGGCGGTGCGGCGGTGTGGCAGAGCGTCTCGGTGCACGGTGTGCCGCTCCTGGCGCCGGCCGCCGCGCGCCG
>JAABUQ010004459.1_pt1 | contig 23872 bp, 23 predicted proteins | sample 5560001 | NCBI WGS metagenome assembly JAABUQ01 (sample SAMN10711888, study PRJNA513371) | rock metagenome | isolation source: Antarctica rocks | place: Antarctica: Victoria Land, Finger Mt nord | collected 2015-12-18
GGCGAGTTCGGCGTTGGCGTGGACGCTTTATGAAGAGTTGGTTAGGAGGGGGGAGAGGGGGCTGGGTTGGTAGGCGTTGGGGTAGATTTTTGGGGGGGGGGGGGTGTATGAACTGGGAAATGAATGGTGGAGGCATTGGCATTGTTGAGGGATGCATTAGGACCTGTAGACTAGACGATACCACTCAAACGGTTTTTAACAAGATCTCCTGGGTTCGTTCAATGCACGGATATCCTATCTATCTGATCATCTTTATGCGTAATATTGAAGCATCGCTATGCCGCTTGCTAAATCGGTGCCCGCCCGTCCTTGCTATTGACCGACGGAAAGAATTTCCTCAGTGCGCCCCCAAAGCCAAAAGACTGGTGTCTAGAGACCTGTGTGGACGCGCGAAAAGCGAGCGTGAGTCAGTGTGCCTCAGTGGAAAGGGTCGAAACGACCGCCCCACGAGCTCAAGCGACCTATTTGAGTAAGAGCCTATCAAGATTTGTCCTGATAATTGAATCGTTGCTTTGCTGCTTCATAATTGGTCGTCATGGTGGATCCAGTCCTTACGACCAGGCTTCTCATGATGAGCGTTACAAGCTTGAGGACAGCATAACATCCAATCTGTGGTGTGGCTTGTGCTAGTAGTAAATCCAGGACAGGCTCGAGTCCAACTCCCGCAGATGATCAACGTGGTTCAACTTCTCTCGGTTTCAAAAGATCCGCAATTATTACTGTTGACCCGCCAGCGCGCTCTCACTCGTTGTTGGCCTAGAAGGATGCTCCTAGCCAGGCGGCTTCGCATGCTCAGGGGTCATGCTCTTGACGGGGCCTGAAAGGTTTGGCTGGGTAGGGCTGGGCGCCAGTTGAGTCACTGGCGGCAGGACGGCCGGAGCGTCAGGAATCTTGTGGCCCGGCGCTAAGGTGTGCGGTGGGCTATGCTTCATTGGCGAGAAGCCTGGTGAGGTGGGTCCATTTGGATGAAGCGGCGGTTGATGCGCAACTGGGCTCAAGGATGGTGCTTGCAGGGCATGGGTTGATGGAGAGGTGTGTTTAGTTGGAGATTGAGAGGGCGGACCCACAGGTGGGATAGGTGGAGCGGCGTCATGGCCGTTCGTTTGAAGTGTCTGAGTGTGGTTGGGCGTCAAGGTGGAGGGATGGCTGTGCGCCGGGGAGTCACTAGGCCTCTGCTTCATTGGGGAATGTGTGCTAGATGACGAGCAGGCTGGCAGGGTGGCTTGGCGGTCAAACGAATTGGCGAAGGGATTTTGGTCCGGTGGAGGGGGTCCGTATGGTGCTGCTGGTTGTGGGGGTGTCTGTTGTGGTGGGACGTAGCGCGCTGACCAACCTGAATGCTGGTTGAATTGGTTGCCTTGCTGAGGGTGGTATGTGCCTGCGTAAGGTGGATAGCCACCTTGCAGGGCTGCATAACCACCCTGTTGTGGATAGTGTCCGTTGTAGGTGCCGTCGGTCTTATACGGCGATTGAGAAGGTGGAGGTCGGGGTCCATGGGGATTCTCAACACGAGGCCCGCCATGAGCACGATAGCTATTGGTGTACCCAGGTGCTTTAGGGGGCGAACTGGGTCCAGGCGATTCATTATACATTTGATTGCCGGCGAAAAGAGTGGGAGGATATTTGGGTAAAATCTGGCCATGTGGAGACAAGGTCGGACCATTCAGGACTGATGCATGCATGCCGTTCTGGCCAGGATGAGGGACTAGAGGAGGAGATGCAGCAGATCCTGGCTGACTTGGTTGTGATGGCTTGGCCTTCTTCGAAGGAGATGTTGCCGCATCATCATTGGACTTGCGTTTCTTCGACTGATTGGCGGCAGGAATGATGACCTTTGGCTGCTGAGGAGGTGAAGACGAAGAGCCGACGCGAAACTTGAGGGAGGGGATCTTGGGCTTTTTCGAGTCTTCCTCCCGGCGTTTGCAGTCATGGCAAACGAAATGGAAATCAACCTTCTCGGCGTCTGCCTGCGAAATACTAAGACATGCGCTGTGCTGCCAGACATCGCACTTTTCACAGGCTACGCTATGGGCACCGTCGTCCTAATGATGATTAGCATCTATCCTGTATGATCAGAAGTGAAAGACTTACGAGATTGGTCCCGTGTACTCCGCACTTCGAGCAATCGAATTCCCAATCGTCATACTCTGCCAGTGCAGCAAGCTCCTTCTTTTGTCTCTCCATTTCTGCTTTTAGATGTCGCTCCGACATCCTAGCTTCCCCGGCATCTACCTTCTTGTTCTCCTCGGATAGGCTCTTTAGCTCCTCTTCGTGAAGGATACGTTTGTACTCGCGGTCTTTTAACCGTTGCTCACGAGTCATCATACGTGACTCTCGTGCAGCGTCCATACTCTTCCGCTTTTCTTGATCCGCCTTGGCTGCGGCAAGATCGGCTTTCTGCTTTCGCTCTGCTTCAAGAGCATCTTGCTCTTGTCGTTCTTTCTCCTGTTTCGCTTCAAGTCTGCTGGACCGCTTCGCCGTTGCCAGCTTCTGCATATTCATGAGCTCCCGTTCTTGCTTCTGTTTCTTTCGCAGCCGTGACGCTTCGGCAGACTCTATGATTGGCAAGATTTGTTCAGTGATGCGTTTATGGAGGGCCTTCTCGTCCTGATCCCGGCTCTTCTTGATAGATTCCAAGAAATCCTGGTATTCAGGTAGGGTAACGGCAAGGCATTCCCACTTTCTGCCTCCAAAGCCGTCGTCTTTCTCGACCTTTTCCTCCTCATTCTCGGCAGCTGTCTCGGCATCGCCATCATTGGCTGACTCCTCGGCATCCTTTGTTTTTCTCCGCTTACTGGCCCTAGCTCCGGCTTTGCCTTTCTTTGACTTGGCCTTTGACTTGGGTGGCGGTGAAGGTGGAATTTCAGGGTCTGTGCGGCGGTACAAGCGATTGTCATCGAGGACGAAGTACAGCCGTTCTTGTTTATCGTATCCGATTTCCTCAATACGCTATTCATTAAGCCTGGTCAGCTATGGTCCTTACGATTGGGTGAAAGATCATACCCAAGCCATGTACTCCGCCTCCCCTCTCTCCTCCATACGCTCCCTCATCCGGTCAGGGTTGACAAATGTCCACTGAGAGAGCTGTACGAGCATTTTGAGTTTGGTGAAGACATCGAAGTGTGCAAATTTCCTAGGCTCTTCTTCCTCTCCGTAGGGATTTCGGGCGGGAGCTTTTGCCACATATTGACGACGGGTGTATTCGTCGAAGGTCTCTGGTCTGAAGAGTATCAGAAACGGGCGTGTTCGACACAATAAGGGCGTTCTTACGTCAGGCCCCTATGCGAAGAAACCATTTTGAGGAGGGCCAGCCCAATGTCCGACAAGACATGGGATGGTTCTGGCTTGAGACATTCCTTCTCAAGATCCTGCGATTAAGAGCATCAGCATCAGCAGGGTTCACTATGCGATTGGGATTTGACACATTGCTATGTCCGGTAGATGTGAGGCAATGCAGAAAGTCGTACCTCAACGTCAAGATCCTGGTCAATTTTGACCGCCTTACCAAAGATATAGATATATTGCATTAGGTTCGAGAACTCCCACGTGTTGCGCAGCTTCTTGAGCATGGGCTGCTCCAGCGCTGGCTCCGTTGAGGATTCCATCTCCTCTCGACCTCGCTTTCTTGAACCCATCTTGATACGGCGTCGTGGGGAAAGGGGAGTTTATTGGAGTACGGAAGGGAAGGATGATGGCGAAGCACAGCATGCGGCAGCTTGAGTTGGTAACGAGAGTGGTCATGAGATGTAAAGTTAGCAAAGACGCTGAAGTCGAAGCATATTGCAAATAATGTTTGTGCAGTCGTGACGGGATGAAGTCGCGTTCAGAAAGGTTCGTGGCTGCGGAGGATTAGACCGGCCACTAATTTAGATGACCGATACGGTGATACCGCTATTTAAGCGTACTGAAGACCTAAGGTATCAAATAGTAGCGGCTAATTAGAGTGAACCTTTACAATATATACCTGGATCAATGGCATTGTCTCAGAACACACCTACAATAAGACTTGGATGGAAGCTACTGGACAGCTCGCTCATCATGGCATGCCGACTCTGGTTCTATAAGAAGCTATCTACTTGTACAATCTAGACTCGCAGAAAAATGCCAACGCTTCAGACCATGCCAGAGGGAGCACCCCAGTGATTAATTCGAGCATGCCTCGCCTGGACATGACTCGGCGGATGTGCCCTATCCAAGAAACGCCTATCGTCATCTCACTTTTCCAACCACTCGGGCTTGTCATGCCGAATAATGAAATTGAAGGTCGTCTGTGAATCCAGAAGCACCCCAGGGCATTTTCTATGCATCACCCATGAAGAAACCAAATTCAATCATCTGATGCACGCACTATGCTACAGTCCAAAAAGCAAAGCATCCCAGGGGTATATTCGTCAGCTGTCAGTATCCAATCCAACAAATAGTTTCGGCATTACATTCCTTGGTTGTTGTTATTTGCATCGACCACATTATCTGAGAGATTGATGAGGAGCTGGGCGAGGCAGCGTTTGGTGGCTGCGTCATCGCGGAGGACAGAGGAAAATGTCGCGTCTCTCAGGGGCTCTGGGAGGCATTGGCGGAGAGCTTCGCGAGCACGGGCATTGTCGCTCAGTCTGAACTGCGCATTAGCTACTAGAAGCCTGTAGGAGGAATCTTAGTGACAATACCTGAGGAAGCATCGGACAACATGCTTTAGAAGTCGGACTGTCTGCTGCTCGACCAGCTGGGTCACCATATTGCTGAGTACTGTGCCAACTGCATAGAATCGTTCGTAGGTATGGCAGATGTATCCGAGTCCGGTGTCGTCGAGTAGAATCTTCTGAACAATGAAGATAGCCACGGTCTTACTCAGCTCGGAGCCAGTCTCCATGATGCGAAGGCACAGCGGTATGATTTCAGTCGTCAATAAGAAATTAATGACCTCGGTCGAGTCATTCTTTACCAAGGCGCCGATAACGCCGAGCGATGTAAGGCGAAGGTATTCGAATGGTCGTGATTTTGATGTCGTGTTCAGGAACGGGTAGAGAAAGAGTGGGATGTGGGCTGGCACCGAGAAACATTAGATCTAAGCATTCTACTCAGACAGTCTGGAAACATACCGTTGAGAAAGAGTCCTCGAGTATCATTGTGCGAGGCCACACACTGCAGTAGCGCAAGAGCATTGCAGACACGGTTCGATGCGGCAGCCGTCAGCTGGGAAGGATTAAGCAAGGGATAGACTGAAATGATTTCTTGAAGTAATGAAGTCATAACCCCTATCGAATAGTATCAGTAGGATCTTCCGACGAGCTATTCCGGACTCACCAAATGAATGCCAGATGATCAGTGCCAATTCTGGCACCTGTTCTCTCTTTTTGCTCAATTCCATCAGTGCCGTCTCTCTAGAATTTCCATTCAGCAGCTCGGCGACCCAGCCCAAGACTCTTCGATGTTCCTCCACGAAGCTGGCTTCGGTTGAGCCAAGACCAGACCCATGATCCAAGCCCATGTTATGCCCGTTGTTGCCATTGTTGTTCGCATTCATGCGATTGTAATGTTGATGTTGAGCAACAGCTTGTGCGTGGGCATGCTGATGGACCCCGTGATGGGCATGGTGCTGCTGGTGATGATTCTGCTGCTGCTGAAGCCATGATGGCTCTTGGGGGTACTGGTGCTGGTGCGAGAAGACATGGTGTTGACCGATCATTTTTGTCGCCGTTGTCGTCGAGAAATGATGATACGGTCAAGTGAGATGGACGGAGTGAGGGGTCCTCGGAGGTTTATGTGAGGGGTTGCAACAAGGTAGCTGAAGCTTTGACCATGGTTTAGGTAGTTGGAAGGCTCGGTAGGCTATGGAATCTTGTGCAACTCGAATGAGGCAGATGCTAGAGTCCGGCTGGGTAAAAGCTGATTGGGCAGTGGTGGGCGATTGATGGGCGATTGAATGATCAGCACAAGGTAATTGTGTTTGAAGCCAAGAGGAAGCAAGTGAATATCTAAGCAAGCAGCGATGCTTCACCCACTGTACGGAGGTATCTTCATTCTTATCTGGCTCCTGGTTGGTCGTGTTCAAAGAATTGGTGGGGGCTGTTGACTATGCTCCTTTCGGTATAAGGCGAAGGCTGCAGGTGGGCTGCTTTACCTTACCGAGCTTACGGTGCAGTACCTTACGGTGCAGTGCCTACGGTAGAGTGCCTACGGTACAGAGTGCCTAAGGTACAGAGTGCCTACTACCGGTCATTATGTATTAAGTAGCATCTTCATTCATCTCTAACACACTAACCCACACAATTTTAAGGGACGCATCACTGGGAATTGAGCTTTCATTCGTTCCTTGAAGGCATACTCACTATGGGCAGACCATAAAATATAACGCCTGTCACATCCCAGCCGTTGTGCACCGGACGCCTAGAGCACTTAATCCAGATGTTCCTCCGCATTGAAAGAAACATCGAAGCCAGCCCATCCACTCCATGTTGATACGCAAAACAATTCCATGACTTCGTTCCTTATAGCTGTCCCAGATCGTCGCCAAGCTTCACAGGCTAGCGAAATTCCATAGCACTGAAACATCCGTGATCGTTGACCCATTTCAACTCCAGCCTCTGGATCTTGTTGTTGTTGTGCCTACGATAATCAGCGGGCGCGTGGGGCGAGATGGCCTTTACTTACTGGTCGCTCTTGGAGTGATAGTAGATGCCTGATATAGCACCTATGACCTGGTTGAAGCAGATGTAGTAGAAACCCTCGAAGCTGGCGCCTGTAATCTCTCTGACTCGGTGATCAGGAACCAGGAACTTCTCTTTCCAACGCATGAACATGTTCTCGCGATTTGTACTATTCTTGTAGTGAAAGTCCGCCTTTTTGGCTTGTTTTGCAAGAGGTTTCCATGCTGGGAAATTGGCCCAGTGCTTCATGTCATCTTTCTCTGTGGCGCCCCAGCTCTCATGCCGAGTTTGGAAAGTGTATCGAGGGCCAATGATCTCGCCTTCGAAGTAAGTAGTGAGGGTTGCGTGCTCGGGGGTCAAGTCTGCAAGCTATGAGCTCAGATCTTGCCACTAAATACAATATTACGAACCTTCGATCTTGAGATATCCACAGATGAACGATTCGGACATGTCAACCGACTTGATGTCGACTTCGACATTGTATTGTTGCTGGTCTGATGTCTGTGTTCCGCGAAATTTACTGCCAGCACGCAGCATGAACGAAGTGTGGGTTTGGATCAGCTGGATACAATGTCAGCTTAATGAAGTCTTTCTGTACCAGGGACCACTGTTGAGACATACCCGCTGGGGGCTTTCGATTCCATAGTCACTGGAGTAGTGTAGCTCGAGCGCAGAGAATGTAGAGGCTGATGGCTGAACATGCTCCACGTCCTTCTCTTCGTAATTGGAGCATGAAGGGCTCGCAGCTAGCAATGGGAGCGAAAGCTCTGTGATGTCAGGCATAGTTGTGTTCTCCGTCGCTTTGACCTCTGTGGACTCAGCAGGTCCGTCCATTGGCTCATCAGCGTCTGGCTCAGTATGGATTTGTTCTGATCGCCGAGACGATGCAGCGCCGAGAGCTGCATCGGACGCAGCTAGCTCCAGGCGATCGAGCACCTGCACCCTCCATTCTCCAGGTCTATCAGTGGCTTCGGGAGGACATGAAGAGTGTGCAGTGGAATCTAAGTGGAGTGGAAGATCGTCGGTGCTGTCACTTGGCGTAGGCATTGGTAGTACACATGAATAAAATCGCAGACAGAACAATATATGCAACGACTTTTTCACAATTATGTTACAGCGAAAAACATGATGCACAGGGTATGTCTGGAGTTCTCACGGTAGAATAGATGGTAGAGAAACTATGAGTCGTGACGATCAAGTCTATTTCACTACCTTACGCTTACTCGCGGTCCTCGGCCACCACCTGTAACAACCTAATATACCCGCGCTTGGCATGACCTATTTTACTATAGTTGTCGCTTTTGGTCTGTGGGCATTAAGCTGCTTCTCGTAATTTGCTGCTATGGGTCTTCAACCTGTACCATGCTCTAAACCATCTGTCCTGTCTACATCTTCTACATCTCCGAGTGTGTAACCTTTTTGGGGCGTATGTCCAACAAACACAACGCCATGCAAAAGCCTGTGCCCTTTCTGTTCCTACTCTTCCCGGTCTGATTAATTTAGATCGGCTTGATCTGTTGGACCGTCAACATTGTCTCGCGGATGTAAAGCATAAGAAGAGGCTCAATACCTTGAAGTGTAACGATATGAGCGAGAACACCAAAGCTTTGAGATCCTGGACGACATAGTAGAAGACCCGCAGCCCTTCTGGGTCTGCTGATTCCGTGATATCCACAAGTGACCCAATCTTGGCAGTCTGGATTTGTATCTCAGCATACTGTAATGTCATCAGGCGGAATAGACGCTCACCTCGAATGAGACTTGCTCGCTGCCCATCCTTATCTCCAGCTCTTGTCTCCCATCCTTATTCTTTTCAGGCCATTTTGAATCATCTTCTCTATTGTACCCTTAGTAGTTGCCTCCGTAGCAGGGGTACCTTGCTAACTTCATGATCTCACTCTCCTTGACAATGCGCTTGATCTCAGAGACCAATAGAGAGCTGACACACACTGTATCCCATCAGCCTGGCGCTTATCAAGTATTCATTCCTGCATACTTTCTTTGCGAATCAAGGAATCATTGCGGTAGTTGGAATTGTTCGCATAGCGTGCTGAGGCGCTGCGGCCATCTCCGAGGGTTCTGAAGTCAAATTCTGCATCAGTGTTAGGTCCTTTGCCCCAATTTCAACCATTGTAGATATGCGTGTAACACCTAGGAATTCATGCCCAAACCGCCCGGAGTGTCCCGAGCTATGGAGGTATCAGTGGCTGCAGGCACCCGGGCACCATATTGTCTTACTAGTAGCGAACATAGAAAGGATCACTGGAGGCGGCCATGACAGTAGAAGATATCTAGCCTTGTTAAAGAATCGTTAGTAGAAAGTTGAAGTAAGTAAAGCAATTCAACTCCCGTTAGTTCTAGACCAAACTAGCGCGATTTCGGTTTCAATACCTAGCCTTGTCGTGTGACACTCTTCACTCCTCTCCAACGCCCCCCAATTCTGTCCCATCTCCTCTCTTCAGACACAATAATATATATCACGCCCAATGTCTATGGGAAGCCTGTGCTCCGTTGCGGCTAATAATTTCTTGCGCACGTTGCATTCATAACAGCAGTATGAGCAATGGTACGTTTTGCCTCTTCCCGTTCCTAGCCGAATGGATGCTCATCCTCCGAGAACGCGACTGATCGTCTCATCGGTAGGGCTGCTGTCAATCAACGTCTCGGGATGAAGGGCAATCAGACCCTTACCACGCTTCAAATGTCATTGGCGAATCATCACGTGCGATCACGGCCGACCCATTGCAGTTGCCCGAAACCTCCTCTCCACGAACGTCCTCGCAAGGACCTACTGTCTCGCAACGGAGTCGTAACAGAAGGCATCTTGCGCTAGGCGAGCAGTTTAATGCGCCGCTGCGGCCTCATACTTGGAATGCAAGGCGGCAGTGGACTCGGTCGGAGCTAGATCGAGAAAGGCGAGAATTCTTTGAAACAAGAGTTACAGGCCATGAGGAAATATGGGCTACCTTGAAAGTCGTAGTCGGGCTCATGGCCGACGGCGACATATCAACTGCGCAAAGCATACTCGACGCTGCAGCCATCACGGTGCCAACAGGTGATCTCAAAAACGGGGTGTACGACGAGGCAGGGAATCTCTACCATTTACCTGAGCATATTATCAGCGACCCGCAGAACATAGTGTTGGGTTCCCCAAAAGGTGATGTGAAAGGGGAGACCTCGGTCGACGCCACTGATGACGAAGAGGAGGCAAACAGGAAGAGGGATGAGAAAGGGAAAGCCGTGCTCATGATCGGCGAGGACATCAAAGTAAGGGCACGTCTCAGTGATAGGGGTGGGCCGGATGTCGTGGTCTCGATCGGTAAGAAGCAGTCTGTTAGGACCCTCGTGCGGAGAATCCAAGAGGAAGCCAATGTGAGTTCTTGCCGTGAAATCTACATGGAGAAATTGAGCTAACAGACGGCCAGATTACTGGCAAGGGAAAGATCAAAATAGCATATATGGGCAAGATACTGAGAGAAGGGGAGAGCTTGCCGGCCCAGGGGTGGCACGAGGGGCATGTTGTGAATGCGCTGGTGTTCTGATAATGCATACTGTTTAGCGTTGCGGACCAGGACAGGACTTCAAGGCGAAAAGATGCTTGTCAAAGAAAGTGGTAGGCACGGTAAGCAGACTTATGGTACCCGCTTTGTATAATGAGAGGTTTTTGGTATCTAATGCACTCTAAGTCGAGGAGATTCAAGGATTGTAATCACAAGGAAGTAGCCCAGGAGCAGAAGCAATCGACAAAGCATCTCAATCACCATTCGTTGGCTTAGTACCTGAGACCACTGTATAGAATATATATCACCTCATCGTAATCGCTCACCTAGTCCCTTTTGTACATATCGTGATACGGTACATTGGGCGATACGTTTGCCAAGACGGCCAGGTACGAAAAGCTATAAATAGCGCGAGTAACGAAACGCTCTTGAGGCGAGCAGGGGTGCAGGAGTATTTCGTGCCACCGCTAGGAAAGCGAAAACATGTCAATAGTAAACCAACAGTAGGTAGTCACTGTCAGCAAAGTCCGTGGGCACCGACCCTCTACGATCTTTACTATAGCTATCGTCACCACTGACGCTGGATTCATCCTTCTTCCGACCAGCCCAGTACTTGGAAGGTTCCGCCGTCACCTCCCTCACCTTCTAACTAGCGACGTGGTTGGTGCCGATTTATTCCACATGAAGAGATCATTCGACCCTTTGAATATGGGGGCATACTCAAGATCCGGTTCCTCTTGATTGGCTCTCCAACATGGCGTCGGATCGTTCACATACCCACAGTCGCCCCAGACAAGGATCGATACCACTTCAGGATTTATCACGTCCTCCAGATCGAGGTCCTTCGCAAGATGGCCTTGAGGGTGGGGTTCATAGGCGGACTGCGAGCGGAAGAGCAATGGATATGTTGACTGGCAGACGGCGATTCAATGGAAGTGTCAATACTGCCTACGTACGGGTCAACGAAGGGTCTCCACCTCCTGCCACGAGAAATGATGCAGGCTTGCCTCATGTGACAACCCCCAGAAATGCTTATCATTCGCCGTACCCTTACGAAGATGGGGAGGTCTCGCCGGTCGATGTGGCCGGGTTCCAGTCAGCGATGGGCTCGGTGGGTTTAAGCTTTGAATCCCCGGGCCCCTCAAGACCACCCCCGGGAAGACGGAGAAGTACGCTGAATGTTATCACGGAAAGGGAAGATCCACCAAATTGGCCCATACCGTCGAACAGTTCCATGGAGCCAGAACCAGAGAATTACTTCTCACCACAAGACGACGATCAAACTCCTTTGACCGACTCCAGAGTTCTAGCACCCATGAACGGTGCAGGATCCCGCACACCAAGCACAGGTCACAGCGGAATGGGATCTCGATTGGGTGATGATCTCGTGAATGTTGAGCGTGGACGACCATCCTCAACACTGAGCGCACGAACGCTGTCTGTTTCGGCAGGCGCTTCGCCCTTATCAAGAGCTGGAACCATGGTGAGGAAAATGTCCCAGCGGATTGTCAATCTCAGCAACGAACCGGATCCTATAGAGATCAATGTGCGCCAGGAGCGCTCTCAAAGAGCGAGCAACGATTCTAGAATGCAAGAGCCTCCTTCGCTTCCAGCAATGCAAGACTATGCTCACGACGACCAACCAAGCCCACCACTACCGATGGAGAAGGCAAATCCTCTCGTCTTTGCTGAAGATGCAAACGATGACTGGAAACCACCCGCTAATCCACTGAAAGGGCGGAGTCTAGGAATATTTGGTCCAGAAAACCGGCTAAGACTACGGCTATGCGACCTTCTCGTTCATCCAGCCACCGAGCCTGTCATTCTCTTGCTGATAGTCCTCCAAACCATTCTGCTTGCCGTCGACGCAGCTCCCAACGTTGACTATGGTCAAAGACCCGCGAAGTGGAGGTCAACATGGATTGACTACGGGCTATTGGTTCTATTTTCGATATACACCGTAGAGATTGTCGTTCGAAGCATCGTTTCGGGCTTTGTTAAGAACGCAGATTATTACAGCACAGTGGACAGAGATTTGGGATACAGGGCTGGGCTTGTGGGACGAGTTCAGGGCTTCTTTATTCCTCATAGGCAGTCCTCCACTAGGAGAGCGACCAAACTTCCTGGAGCCGAGCCATCCATAATCCGGTCTTTCACCGGTATGCAATCACACATCGACCAAAGAGGCGATTCCCGTCAACAGCAACGACTTCGACTTGCTCGAAGGGCTTTCCTGCGGCACTCTTTCAATCGACTTGACCTACTAGCTGTTGTCTCTTTCTGGGTGCACTTTGTGCTGTCGCTCACGTCGGTGGAACCAAATAAGCACATTTATGTCTTCCGCATGCTGAGCTGTCTCCGGATCTTAAGACTTCTGGGTCTAACTAGTGGTACCTCGGTCATCTTACGAAGTCTCAAAAAGGCAGCCCCATTATTGGTCAATGTTGGATTCCTCATCGGTTTCTTCTGGCTCCTATTCGCAATTATTGGTGTTCAGGCCTTCAAGTCTTCCTTTCGTCGTACTTGTGTCTGGTATCAAGATGTCAATTTGGCTCTCACCAGTGCTAGCCTCAACGCAAACTACACTGGGGAGATTTTTGTGTTGAACACGCCTCGCAATACACAGTTTTGCGGAGGCCATATCAATACCACTACGAACCAACCATCACCATGGCTCAAGTCGGATTTGATCACGTTTGGCACCAATAGCCATAAAGGCTACTTGTGCCCCGAAAACTCGCTGTGTGTTGAAGGCAGCGGTCCATATAACGGCACGGTGAGCTTCGACAACATTCTACAGTCGTTGGAGTTGGTCTTCGTTATCATGAGCGCGAACACTTTCTCGGACCTCCTTTACTATACAACAGCTACCGACTATCTTGCCGCGGCGCTATTTTTCGCCTTTGGTTTAGTCATTCTGAGTCTATGGCTTACCAACTTGCTCGTTGCTGTCATCACTTCGTCCTTTCAGGTAATCCGAGAAGAGAGTAGAACAAGCGCCTTCACTATGGATGATGAGAAACATAATCTCTTGGAAGACGAAGACGAATTCCCTAAGACCAGCTTCCTGAAAGATCTCTATGACAAGACGTACTGGCTGTGGATTGTAATAATCCTCTTCGACATTTTAGTAATGTGTTTCCGAACAGACAGCCAAAGTGTAGAGCACGGGCTGTTCATTGATACGACAGAGACGATCATCACTTTTATCTTGGCTGGTGAAATAGTCCTGCGCTTTCTCTCAGATTGGAGGAATTTCCACAAGAACGGGCGCAACTGGGTGGATCTCGGCCTTGCAGTAACAACAGCCGTCATTCAGATCCCCGCAATCCATAATTCAGGGCAAGCCTATGAGTGGCTGACTTTCTTCCAAATCGTACGATTTTATCGTGTTGTCTTGGCTGTGCCCATCACTCGCGACCTGATATTGAAGGTCCTGGGGAATGCCTCCGGTGTACTGAACCTGATCGTCTTCGCATTCTTACTCACATTCCTCGTAGCTATCTTCGCTGCTCAAATATTTCGGGGGGAATACCCGCCATACGACAGCTCAGGCAATTCTGTCTACATCACTTTCGCTGACATATACAACTCCTTCATAGGCATGTACCAGATTCTCTCAAGCGAGAATTGGACAGCAATCGTGTATAATGCAACGCAGTACGATTTGCAATGGACCACAGGTTGGATCGGAGCTACATTCTTCGTGTTGTGGTTTATTCTGGGCAACTTCATCGTAAAGAATATGTTCATTGCTGTCATTCAAGAGAATTTCGACATATCAGAAGACGAAAAACGACTGCAGCAAATCAAAGCTTTTCTCGAACAGAAGGAGCTCGGTGGCTCATCCCACGGCAACCTCTCTCTGTCAACAATCTTTAAGCTAGGTCGAGATAGGAACCGCCACAAAGATCCTCTCGATTACGGATCTGCGACAACCGAGGTCTTACTCCAGGAAGCCGTCTTCCGAGATTTCCTTCATGAAGAAATGGAAGAGGATGAGCTCGAGGAGGCCGATGGCACGGTTATAGAGCGACAGTCAGGAGCCGTCAAGCCAGGTCTCCTCTCCGTGTTTTGGACCAGGACAGTCAATTTCTTTGGTAACCGAGAACCGAATCCCTTCTATTCGCGCTTACAGTTCTCGGGTGCAAAAGACGAAGTAGACATACGGACGAGGGCTAAGGAGGTGGTCTCGGCTGCCGAACAGAGGAAACGTCTGCAGCGTCGATATTTGCAAAGGTACCCAAGATACAACGTGTCGCTCTTCATCTTCTCCCCGTCCAACTCTTTACGAAGATTCTGTCAACGAATGGTCGGCCCTGGTCGTGGAAACCAGCGTATTGAAGGCGTCGATCCTTACACTCCTGTTTGGTATGCCTTTTCGGCCTTCATATACGCTGCAATAGTAGCCATGGTCGTTATTGCTTGCGTATCAACACCGCTTTACCAGCGAGAATACTTCCAAGCCCACGGCGGCTACGGCGTGCGGAACTGGTTCACATGGACTGACATGGGCTTTGCGGTGCTTTTCAGCCTCGAGGCTATCATCAAAGTCGTTGCTGATGGCTTCTTCTGGACTCCCAATGCTTACCTCAGAGGGTCGTGGGGCTTCATCGATGGCATTGTGCTAGTGACGCTCTGGGTCAACGTCATAACGTCGCTCTATAAGGATGGCGCCATTTCGAGAGCTGTTGGGGCTTTCAAAGCTCTGAGAGCGCTTAGACTTCTTAATGTGAGCGATAGCGCGAGAGACACCTTCCACTCCGTAATTATTCTGGGAGGGTGGAAAGTTATATCGGTAGGTACCAGCCATTGAAGAGCCCAAGAGCTATTGTTTAACAATATATAGGCGGCCTTTGTGTCTCTCAGCTTACTCTTCCCCTTCGCCGTCTTCGGGCTTAATCTCTTCAACGGACAATTCCGGGATTGTAATGACCAAAACGCTACCTCGCTCGATAATTGTGTTGGTGAATATAACAACACTCCCTCCCATTGGAATGTGGTATCACCACGAGTGGTAGCGAATCCGTATTTCAACTTCGATACCTTCGGCAGCTCCCTCAGCATCCTCTTCCAGATCGTATCGGAGGAAGGCTGGATTGATGTGATGTGGAAGGCCATGTCCGTTAGCGGCCGTGGCAACCTCCTCAACCAAAACCAATCTCGAGGCAACGCGATCTTCTTTATCATATTCAACCTACTTAGCACCGTGTTCGTCTTGACGCTCTTCATCTCGGTCTTCATGCGTAATTATACCGAACAAACAGGTGTGGCATATTTGACCGCGGATCAGCGTTCTTGGCTTGAATTGCGCAAGCTACTTCGACAGATATCGCCTTCGAAGCGACCGTCTAGCAAGTCCGAGTACGGGTGGCGGGGCTGGTGCTACAGAATAGCTGTCAAGAAGCATGGGAAGTGGCCGAGGTTCATGACCGTCATCTTATCACTCCATCTAGTGCTATTGATCCTGGAATGGTATCCCGAGACTACATTGTGGCAGCACACTAGAGGTGAGTTTCTAGATCAAAATAGCTTAAATAGAGGCTAACAGAGTACAGATTACCTCTTCCTTGTGTTTACAGCATTCTACATTGCCAATATCATGGTCCGCATGATCGGCCTGACCTGGAAACGTTTCAGCAGGAGCTCGTGGGATCTGTACTCGGTCTTTTCGGTGACTGGCACCGTCATCACCACCCTACTCGACTTGTCACAGCACAAAAATATTCTGTACACCCAGCTACACAAATTCTTCTTGGTCTCCATCGCGCTGCTCCTCATCCCGCGGAACAATCAGTTGGATCAGCTCTTTAAGACCGCAGCAGCATCCCTGACGGCAATCGGGAACCTTCTTGCAACGTGGTTTGTGCTTTTTCTGGTGTTTGCCATCGCCTTGACGCAGACTTTCGGCTTGACTCGGTTTGGCCAATTGGAGAACGAAAATCTCAACTTCCGCAATGTCCCGAAAGCACTGATTCTGCTCTTTCGTATGAGTAATGGCGAAGGATGGAACCAGATAATGGAGGACTTTGCTACGATCACCTACCCCAACTGCGTCGTCGGCCCAGAATTCTACGACAGTGATTGTGGCAGTGCGGCTTGGGCACGGTCGCTCTTCATTGCTTGGAACATACTGAGCATGTACATCTTTGTCAGTTTGTTTGTGTCTCTAATTTTCGAGAGTTTCTCGTACGTGTATCAGAAGAGCAGCGACCTCTCGATTGTGACGCGAGAGGAGATCCGGCGATTCAAACAGGCGTGGGCCACATATGATCCTGAGGGGACTAGCTTCATCGACAAAGACGTCTTCCCTCGACTACTCAGCGAACTCTCCGGCGTCTTTGAGATGCGTATTTATGCCGGTAGTGACCACTCCGTGCACCGTATCTTGGAAAACTGCCAGGTCGAAACAAGGGGAAATGAGTCTCCACCGCCAGGGATAGTCTATGGTATAGACTTGAAAGAGTTAAACAACCAACTCAGGACGATTGACATAGCAGACATAAGACGTCGAAGACAACGCATGGAGGTCTTCTTCCAAGAGATCATGGTCTCGGCCCACCCCGATCGTGGTGTCAACTTCACATCCTGCCTAATGATTCTGGCCCACTATAACGTTATCTCCGACAGCAAGTCCTTACGGCTGGAAGAATATCTCCGTCGCCGTGCCCGTCTACAGCGAGTTGAAGAAGAAGTTCGCCGCCGCGTCGTCAGGGGCTTCTTCGACACGATGTTCTGGTTCCGACAGTTCCGGTCCCGAAACGATTTTAGGCACTCAGCCCGCATGGTCGCTGTCCCACAATTCGCCGTGCCAGAAATCTTTGTCGACGATCAAGATGCACCTGTTTCACCTCAAGAAGACAAATTCCGGGATCCATTCGACGATTCTCCTAGAGCCCCATTGAACGATGGCAGCCCGAGAGCACGACCGTCGCTCGATACAAACGTCGTACGGCGACGCAAAGATTCAAGCGCAGGATCACCTTCTCGATCAGACATTAGTCCTAACATCAGCCCTCAAACGGGTGGACGCTCAGGATCTCTATCACCAGGGCGATCACCACCAACACCAGGAAGGACGCCGTCCACCCCGGGCAGATCGCCGGCGCGGACTCCGGCGCGTACTCCTCGGCACACGCCACAACAGTCCGGTGATGGCGGCTTCAATTGGAGCCTCCCAGTGGGTGGAGCGTACGACGGCCCTTCAACTTCCCTGTCGCCTCAAGCAAGGTCGCCCCAGGGCGGCAGAAGCAGAGCAGGCAGCTCGGTCAGTCGGAACGAGGTATTGAATGTGTTTGACAACAGTGCCTGGGGTGAATCCATTCGGAGAAGTTTCACTACAAGGCGGAGCGGGACTAAGCGGAGGGGGAGCACGAGGCGGGGTGACAGACATGATCCGATGCCTGAAACACCGAGGCGACATGATGCAGTACCTGAGATTCGGCACGATCCGATGCCTGAATTGCAATATGATCCAATGCCTGAAGGCAGGATGTTCTAATGATATTACGATTACGACTATTGGGGAATACATTGGAGGAGATGTGTTGTATGAGTTTGAAGAGAGGTTGGAATGTGCATTGCGATGGGCGTTGTGCATAGCCAGGGCTGGCTTTGAGGGTTTGAAGGGAGGCGTGCATGCTTTCCACAGGTGTTAGAGGTGGAAGCACGGAAGACAGAATACTGCAAGGCTGGCGGCTTTCTTCGGTAGATATTGATGTATCCTTCAGATATACATATTCCTCTTGCTGTCTGCCATGAACTTATACGTTGACAACGGATCGGTATAGACCACTTGCATACTCGACTCGTCAGGACGAGCGTAAGACGCAATAGCAACACTGCACCCGTAGCGAGTTACGAAACAAGAGCGTTGCGCATTGCGGATGGCAGTGTTGGGCGGCGAGGCTATAATATGAAACCCCCATCACTCTTTTCCGCAACCTCCGAAACGAATGCAAAGCACACATTTATCTTTTTGGCAGACTCATAACATGACCCCCAGGCTCACAATTGACCATCACCGCCACAGTGATTAGAGGCATCAACCCGAAGAAGAAACCTTTCCATCCAAGATGGCCACCTTCGCAAGCATTGACAACGAACCTCTGTCTCAGCCCCCTGTCCCGCCTTGGGAAACATCCCTCCCCAAAGCCCCAATTTCCCAACTCACGGAATCTCAGCTGGAGTATGGCTAATTCCTCGGCCTCGGGCTGAACAGCCCTGATCTCTCCCAACCACTGCGCCCGCAACGCTGACCCCAACGCTGGAGGCAGAAAGCTGAATCATCCCCTTCCACTCTCTAATCTCATTGACCCAAACACAACTCCGTCTCAGCCATCCAGCGATCAACCTCACAGCGCTGGGGCCAACGTACAGCATCAGCTCAAACCCACGCAAAGTGGTATGCTCAGTGCCTGTTTGCCTGCCCCAGAAGCAAAAAAGCAGGAGGCAAAAAGCGACTGTTGTGCGCCTAAATTGCCCCATGCGGAATGATTGGAAGGGGTTGGGTTGGGCAATGCCCGCACGGTGTAAACCCCGAGGAGGATTCGTGTCTCAACACCAGTAGTAACCTCGAGCTTCTTACTAAAGGGCTCAGATGTCGCTGCCTGCTCCCACTCTCTCTTTCTCTCAATATTGAAGCTGACTGTCGTTGTCATCGCGTCCGTCGCTGCTCGTGTCACTCGCCTGATTTGTATTTTTGATTTGTGTTTTGCATTGCGGCTGCGCTTTTCGCTACTCGCCCCCCCCTGCGCGAGGTCGCGAAGTGGTCCAAGTCAGCATTTACGGAGTCACTATTGAGACCCACACGCCAAAAATAGGAAAGTGGCATAAAGAGTCTGTGCTCGGCTTATCCTTTTGAAGTCAAAAGATCGCACAAGATCAAGAAAGCCTTTCCAAGACGAAATCCACCACGAATCTCTTCCCTCGTCAACCCACCACACAACCATCTCACCACCCACCACTCCTCTCAAACCAAACCGCCATCCACCCACCCCCCAGAAACCAAACCACTTCCCTGTTCCCAAACCCGAAGGGGCCCCCAAAAATGGACAGCCTCACCACCCCCAACCCCCCCCGCTCCCCCTCCCCGGCCTCAACCCGCAGCATCCAAAGCCTGAACAGCATCCTCTCCCTCCCCCTCGCGCTTCGACCCCAACCCTTCATCTCACTCACCTCCTCCCCGCTGCTCACAACCCTCAGCATCATCAGGCCTGGCAGCCGGAATTCGTGGCGGGAGGATGGTTGTGGGAGGAGTTCGTTTGGGGAGAGGAGTTGGGATGGGCGGAGTTTGTTTGGGGATAGGGTGGAGTCGAGGAGTTTGTTTGGGGATGGGAGTGGGGATGGGAGGAGTTTGTTTGGGGAAAGGGAGGAGGAGGATGGCGAGGGCCTCGTGGGAAGGATCATGGAGCCTAGACCCAGGAGGGTGGGGTGGGGGGTTGGGGAGGTTTTGGGGGGGGTGATTTGATGGTCTTGATTCTCTTTTTCTTATTCTTTTGGGAAGGGGGGGAGGGGGGTTGACGATGGCGTTCTAAGGGACTGGGAAATGTGGACGGGCTTGCTTTTAGGGGGGCGCTTCGGCGTGGGGAGGGGGGGGATGGGTGGATGATACCCTTTTCGGGCGTTTGGGCTGGAGGGTTATATAGCCGTGGCTCACGCAGCAGACGCGCTGTGTGCGGAGAGAATGCAATGGTTTACTGTTCAGGATCCAGTCTTGGGTGTGGAGGTCTGATTCCAACTAATTATATTGCGTAGAAAAGGGAACTATTGTACATATTGCTCATGTGCCCATCCATGCCACCGACTCCACGATCCTGGCAGCCATAGACAGCCATACCTGCCCTCTCCGTTCGAACCGCTGTGGGGGTATACCAATGGGATGAGGCAAGGATGGAACTGCTTAGTCCTTGTTGCTGATGATAAGAGTGAAGGAGAAGAGTCTTGAAACGGCGGAAAGCCAACGACCGACCGGAATCCTGGGAAAGAGTAGAACCGATCCATGTCGCTGTGTCGAGATAGGATTCCTCAGTGTGAGAAAGCTGCCCTGTTGTACCCTGAGCAGGCATGTCGTTGATCAAGTCGTACATCCTGCGATCACGATATCGAAGAGCCGGTGGTGGAAGTGAGGCAGGAAAAGGTCCGTGAGTTGCTGCAGACGGCTCCATGACCATTCTCTCGCCCTCTCTGGTCACTCCACAACTTAAAGCTTAAGGGACCCTCATTCCCCACGCTCTCAACAGAAGAAATAACGTCGGCAGACTGTACTCCCGCAGAGACATCTCATGGGTCTGAACCCCTTCTCACTCTCCATCTCATCAGCCTTCTCGTCGCTGATTTCGGTCCGGTTGTCAGAGTCAATGTAATCGAATGTGAGCTCAGTCCCGCTCTTGATATCCTCCTGAGCGAAGAACGCGAGCTCGTATATGTTGGGATCGTTGTGGTTGTAGGAGACTGTGAAGAGCAAGCAGTTCGGTTCGCAGGAATGGTTAATGAAACGGGTAGGCGAGCCCATATGTTCTCCGTCGCAAACGTAAGGCGTCGCTTCGTCGTAGCTAGAAGAGGGGAGGTCAGAAGAGAATTTGTCAAAGTCGAAGAGGTAGATTGCTTTATGAGTTGTCTGGTTACGGCCACGGAGCTCGGCTTCGTTGTGCGTGATGATTTCGCCGCGGTATGTGTCGATGAATTGCCCTTTCTTCAGATCGGATGTGCAACGTAAGCCTGTGGTGGTGTTTTGTTAGTCAACAAGCATAAGATATTAATAACAATAAGTCTAATATCAGCAACGGGATACGACTCACCCCATCCACGGTTCTGCGTCTTAAAGATCTCCAGACCGACTTGTCTTCCGTGTTGAACGAGGCGGTTTTTACAGCCAGCGTTACAATCACAGTTATCATTGCATTCGTAGATGTGATTTCGGCTTTCCAGATAGACAGGACGGAGACAGCCTCGATTGCGCGAGGAATGGGTGTACGGGAAGGCCTTCTTGTTGTTCTTTTCAGCCGAGTCCTGGAGACAAGAACAATCATTTAGATAAGAGCATCCCAAGGACGCGTGCTTTTTGGCACATTCGCAACCGATCATTACGTCCTTTGGAGCTTTGATAACATCTCGACCGACGATACTCTCGCGTAAGAAGCGAAAAGTAGTGGATGGTGAGGTATTATCGATATCATTGACGACAGTAACTCCCCTCAGCACGGACAAATTACTGATAAATTGTCGGCGTTGTTTCCTCTCTTCATCTGTCGCTTGTGAACGGATATTTGCTGGAGGCTTGATCGCTGAAACATATTGTCTCTGATTACCCCGGCGTGGAGCTTCGGCTCCTGATTCCGAGAATTGAGCTGAGAAAAATGCTTAGCAATCAAATTTAATATTGGATTAGAACAGTTTCGCTCGGGATGTACAATCACACGTGATAATGTAATTCGTGTGAGAGTTAATAAATTAAATCCGAGTAACTAATGGACTGACAGAAAGGAATTGATATACCTCGTACGGAGAACGAATGATGTGGTCTGTTGTTGTCGAATGATCGGCTCCTATGCTCTGCAGACCTCCTTGTCGACTGGCTTGAGCTACGGGATCTCTTGCTGATGGCTAAATCGGGCTCATCGTCATCGTCATTAGTCAGGTCGATAAAATTTCGCTTCTTTCCATTAAGCTGATTTGGTTCGCTGTTGGTTGGAAGTGAAGAAGAGTCTCTAGTCCTAAACTTTAATGTTATTTTTAATTCTTTGGAGATGATCTTCAAAGGAGGTTCGGTACCTGATATTGAGAGTAGCTTGTTGGCTGCCTTGTACAGTTGAGACTAATCAGATAGCGTTATTAATCAGGTCACGAGGCTGGATGCGACCTCAAGCACAGACAGTATATCGCAGGCTTCAAGATTAATACTTACTAGGCTGCTGCAAAACATTAATATGATATTATTAAAATAATACCAACAACGGTTTGATTAGAAGAAGGGTGACGGTGACGTACAGCATCTGAACTGAAATAGAAAAGTCCATTGCGGAGCTGGGGATTCATCTATCAAAATATTATTACGTTAGCAAAACTCCTAGAAGAGTGAAAACTATTCACAAAGATATTTGTATAATAACTTTCACTCCTTGATTTGTTTATATTGGAGACCTGCGGCTTCAACCTATAATGAGAAGGCGTACTTCGAATATCTATTTCGATTTGGTCGTATTGCTTCGTACCCAACCGGACTCAACAGCACGTGCGAGTCGCTTATGCTATGATCTAATCTTTCGAAAGTCGATCTCTTTTGGTAGTATCAGTATTTGATTCGATCGTAAGTCTGATGGGTTGGTATTGAAATCCGATAAACTTGAAGTGACATAAACAAGTTTAGAAAGCAATAGAATTTTACCAGAACGTTAGTAAATTGAAAGAGAATGCACTAAACTCTTTCTAGAACGCAAATCGTTGCTAAAAATAGATTTTATATCCTTAGTCTGCGCATTGTCTATAATTTGAGTAAAACGAAAGAACTTGGAAGTATATACAGCAGGGAATACAACAGGGGACATTGTTTCAAAAACCACTGGCCAATTTTGTTGGTCCAGCATCAGCTGGCTTAGTTTAGAGCTCAGAGAGGTGGCTAAGCCGGGTATTTCAAAAGCGAAGTGAAAAGTGATGTATTGGTCTATATTCACTGAGCCTACTTATTTAATATATTATGTAACAACTACCTACATGCAGAGTATTAAGTTGCTTATTTATTTATCCATTTCTCCGCTCCCTCCAGCGCCGCAGACCCAAGGTCTAAGTGGCCTCACTTTAATCTGCCCCGCTTGCCACTCGGCTTTGGTCGCCACAGCCTCGTTCACGGCCTAAGTGAGAAACGGCTAGCATTTAGCCTTTCCCGGCGCTATAATAGCGTCCATCAAAAATCCGTCCCAGCCTTTCCTCATCAGGACATCATGTACACGCAAATTTTTGAAAATTTCAGAGATATCAGTGACACAGTTTGGGACTTACTACAGAATTAAAGAGGACAATGGAAGCAGATATTCAGACAACCCCGTTTGTAAAGCAGCTTGCTGACAGCGGTATGTACCTCGATATCCGATCTGCAATTGCTGCATTTCGTCAAAAAAGAATGAAAATCATCGAAGAAAGAAAGCGAAAAGTGCCTCTTCGCAGGGACTAAAATCAAAAAAATGCCAGATCGAGTTTTTGGGATTCTATATTATTGACTTCTCTCCAAGATATGCATACATATAAATCCAAGAATCTACCAAAAGTGCTCCGATCCACAAAAGCCACTCGCATCTTTTCAATTTTGCCAACAGCTCTACAAATTCATTCTCAAGCTTTTCCACCAAAGACACCGACTTTCCCCTACCACAATAGAAAGAACCCAAGCTAACAAACCCTCCCTTCTCTAGACCGCCAAACCCGCGAAAAAGCCTTCTCCTCCCTAACAACATACCTAACATCCAACCGAACATTCACCGAACTAGACCTCCTCAAAATATGGAAAGGCCTCTTCTTCTGTAAGCCTCACCTCTCCTCCCTCTCCATCTCCCTCTCCATCTCCCTCTCCCCTCCGACCCAACACCCCCCCCGCTCCCCACACCTCTAACTAATCCATCAACCAAGGTCTCTACCACACCCCGCCCCCCCACGCCTCAACCCGCCTCTCCCGCTCCCTCGGCACCCTCCTCCTCGCCCTCCCTCCGCAAACCTTCATCCCCTTCCTCACCGCCT
>JAABUQ010004460.1_pt1 | contig 23871 bp, 16 predicted proteins | sample 5560001 | NCBI WGS metagenome assembly JAABUQ01 (sample SAMN10711888, study PRJNA513371) | rock metagenome | isolation source: Antarctica rocks | place: Antarctica: Victoria Land, Finger Mt nord | collected 2015-12-18
GAGATCCTCGGAGCTCAGCGTGTAGTGGCGAACCATCTCGCGCTCATCGCTCACGGGAGTTTGGAAGCTGAGCCGCTGCGACTCGGTGAGTAGTTCTCGGTGTGGCATCGCTATTTTACGCTGGCCTGGCTCCAAGATCCGGAACTCCGCCGGCGCGTCCTGATCGGGCTGAACAAAGGGGAAGCCCACCACACGCTCAAGCGCGCCATTCGTTTTTACCGGCGCGGCGCCGTACCGGATCGGACGCAACTCGAGCAGGATCTCCATATGATGGCGCTCAACCTGGTTATTGCCGCGATCACGCTGTGGAATACCGCTTATCTCGACCGGGCTCTCAAAACCGTACAGGAACGGGGAATCTCCCTGCCAGCTCACTACCTCCCGCATATCTCACCCTTAGCCTGGGAACACATCGCGATCACAGGAACGTACCAGTGGAAGGGCGCTCAATCCACCTGGGAACGCTTTCGGCCACTCCGGCTCTCGGCTCTGGATCCGTTAGCGGCCCACATGGCTTAGCGTTGTTTTTTTGCCAATCGGTCCAGTCTGGCCGAGGAGATCCACCACAGTGGCGGGAGCGCCGCCCCTGCGTCGGCGAGTTGGTGCAAATGGGACACCAGCGAGCACAACTAGCTGGAGGCCGGCGTAAGAAGCTGAATCTGATCAAAATGATCATCCACTCGATATCGAGCTCTTGCAGAGCCCGCCCGATCTGCGTCGACGGCGTTTCCCCACCCGCGGTATGGCACGATCTTTCCCTTCCGGAATGTTGGCGAACAGGTGAGAGTGTCCGGTTTGCAAGTGCCAGGACCTTCTATCTCTACTATTTGAGCGAGGTGCTTGCGACAAGCTCCTGGAACGTTCGCACAATGATAGGTGCCGCGTCCGGTCCGAGCGAATTTACTTCTCCATACCACTGGGAGTTGGCATTTTGGAGCCATGGTTTCTTGCTATCCCATTCTGCTTTAGGAATGATATAGCCGTTCTCGTCGTCTGCTAAGCCGAAGAGCATCCGGTGCGGTGCAGACATCATGTCCTTTATAGGACGCTCAATGGGAGCTTCGGGAAAATCGGCACCCGGGTATCTTTCAATGCCGCCGACGCTCAGTTCCGGGTACAGTTCTCCGGGGATGAGCGCAACTTCTAATCGCGCCTGGCCGGCTTGTGAAAAACAGATGTATCCCACCGGTGCCCGCGCATTTCCTTCAGGAGAGGGTTGTTTCCGCCCGGCGAAGACGCCCATTCTCAAAGCTGCCTGAAAGCCCGGGTTCGTCATAGGAATCATGGCGATCCTCTCTCGAAAGAGAAAAGCATCCAGGGCGGTACCAGGAGCTTTGTTCAGAGCTTCAGCCGCGAGCTCGGCGACTCGCTGCCCGATGTAACCGGCACGTTCGAACGTCTCTCCGTGAAACACTCGGCCGGTTTTCCGGTCCACTATCTCGGCCCCACCAGGAGACTGCATGCCTCCCACCGCACCATTCAGGAAGACGGCGGTGCCGCCCAGTAGCTCTTCCAATCGTCTGTAGATACCAGCTGGGTAATCGGCGGTTATGAGCGTGTTCTTTGAGCCAAGCGCTTCCGGATGGTTAGCCCAATTCAAGAGTGTTCCTATCGGCTGACCAGATTGATCCAAGGCTTCGAGCGCCAGTACGGTTGAGTCGTGAACGTCGGGGGGACGGCTGTCTCGAATGAAAGTATCGAGTTCGGGAGTGTGCAGGCTTACGAGCCGGATACGAGCGGGCCGCATCGTCCGGAGGGCGTTCTGAGCGCTAGCGGCAATGCGTTCAACCAGCATCTCCATATAGGATTCGTTGGTGCCTGTTTTTTCTTGGGTTGGACCCCACATGCCCATGGTGTCCGGACCCTCATGATCGTGCAGCGCGGCAATGACAAGATCTGCTTGCGGGACCTTGCTTCGGATCTTCTGGACATCATCCCAGAAAATGCCAATTACATCCGCACCGCAGATAACCAGAGGGCGAGCACCTGAGTCGAACGCCATGCAGCGTGCGTATAGGTCATCATGAATGCCGGTCGCGACCCGATTGTTGCCGTAACCAGCAATGTACACGGGTGAGTGAACCTTCAGGTTCGGGGTGATGACCTGTTTGCCTACCCCGATGCGCAACGTGGCCCCATTGAGAAGCGCCGGAATGAACAGCAGGAGAGCCCGGGCGGCCGAACACTTTGTTCGCATAGACTGGTCCTCGATTATCAGAAAGTAACTCGAACCCCGAGCTGCATTGCTCGTGGGTCAGTTACGCCCGTGCTTCCAAATGCGGGATCGGTCACATCACTATCCACGCCCATTTTGCTCGGATGATTGAAGGTATTGAACGTTTCGAACCGGAACTGCGCCCTTACTTTCTCGCTCCCGCGAATTGGGTAAAAGTTCTTCGAAACCGAAAGATCGAAATTCCAGAGTCCCGGTCCATGGTACGAGTTGCGCGCGGCATTCCCAAATGTTCCCGGCGCGGGGATGTAATCAGCCGCGGTTCTCCCATCAGGAAATGAAACCCAATTGGACCAACTGTCCTTATTAACAACAAGGCGTCCGACATCATTTGCTGGGACATCAATGTTTCCAACATTGGCATTACCGCTACCGTCAATCAGGGTGAATGGAGCGCCGGTTTCGATGAAACCAATTCCATTCAACTGCCAGCCTCCTGCGACGAATCCGAGCACATCGTGGCGGGTTCGCCAGAACGGCAATTCGTAAACCCATGAGAGCTGCAGTATGTGCCGATAATCGAAATCGGAACTGCCACGAAAGTCACGGTCGTTATAGGTATTCGCTATCAAGTCGCGTTTGCTCGACGCATTATCGATGGAATGCGAATAGGTGTAACCGGCGGTTACAAGCAGTCCATGCGTGAGGCGGCGGCGCAACTCCGTCTGCAAGCCGTGATAAATGGACTGCGCGCAGTTACAGGAATACCGGATCAGCCCATATCCCTGGTAAGGACGCAAGAGGTCGATAACGTTCACGACATTCGGATCGCTCGGAGGTGGCTCATTCAGATCACTCTCCCGCTGCAGGTGAGTGGCGCGCCGTCCGATGTAAGCGACATCGAGAATAAAGGAGCCGGGTAATTTCCGCTGCACTCCGAGCGACCACTGATATGTGCTAGGAAACGGGAATCGATAGTCCTGGGCGGTGATCGACGTGGGAAACACAATCGTGCCGGGGCTTGACGAGAACGTATCGATGTTTCCTTGACTGGTTTGCTGGGTAGGCTGCAGCGGTGGGTTCCCACCGAGAAGCGTCGAGTCATTCAAAAACAAACGAGAGTGAAATACGCCTGCTCCGCCTCGTACTACGAAGTTAGTGTCGCCAAAAGGTACCCAGGCAAAGCCGAAGCGCGGATCAAAAAGTCCGAAGGGGGTCTTGGAAAAACCCCGTGGCAGATTGTGAAAAAGGCGGTTTACATTCGGATCCGCCGCCGCCGCAACCCGTCCCTTGGCGCCCGCCGTAAATCCTTTACCAGGCAGAACGATGCCGTTATAGATGTCTCCGGAACCCGGAACGATTTGGCCGGTGTTGGGATCAATTTGAGGAGCCTTGGCCGGATCGAAATACTTAGGATTAAACTCGGCGATATTGTTCCAAAGCGCATACCAAGGCTGCCACACGTTGTAGCGAACTCCCCCCTCGAGCGTCAAGCCAGGCCGAACCTTCCAGCTATCCTGCGCGTATAATCTACGCCAGTCGAGCGCCACACAGTGAAATCTTTCGGGCCGATCTCGGCATAGCTGTCAAAGTTGCCTAATAGGACGTTCTCCAGGACGTTGCCCGTACCGGTGTCTTTGAAATGGAATGTTCCGTTCTGGTTGTTACCGAGTCCCTGGGCTGAGATATTGATCTGATCGAAGTCATTCTCGCCCGAGCGCTCGATGTAGGTGCCGAACTTGAACGTATGAGTGCGGAAGATCTTGGTCAGATTGTCATAAATAGAGGTGATGGGACCTTTCGAAGATGCGGGATACGGACCGCCATCGATGCCTTGGAAACCCTGGGATAACGTGATCGTCGGAATTTTGTCCGGAATGAGCTTGCCTTCAGGGATCAGGTATGCAAAGTTGAACCCGTACTGCGAACGCTGATACCTGGTCCCGATAGTCTCTACGTCAACCACGTCGAGAGAACGAGCTACCGTGACATCGTTTATCAAGGTCGGAGTGAGGATCGACGTAAGATTTAAGACCCCGCTGTAGTTGGGCCGATGAAGATGACTGGGTGCGAGTGAGATTCCACCAGCGGTGCCATCGTAGTGCTCGTAAAGGTCTTGGCTTCCGCGAAAGTAGATATGTTCTTTATCGTTAATTTTGTAATCGACCCTGAGCACGTCTGCGCGGCTGATGTCTCTCTGATTGCGGAAAGCCGACCAGTTCTGGAGAGAAGAGTTTAGCGGCATGTTAGGCGACGGCAGAGCGTTGAACGCGGCAACACCATTGTGGCTGAAGCGGTTCGCGGGAACCACGCACCCGTTGAACGGGTTGGGGTTGCCTTGTGAGTCGAGGTTCGCCGGATCGCTCGGGCAGGGCAGCCCAAAAGGATCATTATTGAAATCGCCCAAACGTTCTGCGGCAGTCGGGACCCGAGCGCGATCCAGGCTCCCATGTATGTACCGGGTCCACTCCTCGCTTACGAAGAAGAATAGCTTGTCCTTTTCCGTATTGAAGTGCTTCGGGATAAATATCGGTCCGCCAATCGATCCTCCAAATTCGTTGAACCGCAGCTTCTCCTTAGATCCTTGATCGAAGTAATTCGCGGCATCGAACGCGTCGTTCCGAAGGAATTCGTAGAGCGATCCGTGAAACTTATTCGTACCGCTCTTTGTCACGTAGCTGATCTGCGCTCCCGCACTGCGCCCAAACTCCGGAAGGAAATTACTTGTTAGCACTTGAACTTCCTGGAAAGAGTCAATGGGATAGGCGCCTACCAGCTGACTGTTGCCACGGGTGCGATACGACTGCGCCCCATCGATTGTCAGTGCCAGATCGTCATCCCGGCTTCCGTTGATATTTGTCCTCTCGCCAAGATCTGTACCGCCTTGATTAAAACCGTTCGTCTGAGAGTCCTGCACACCCGTTCTCAGGTAGACCGGGCTGAACATCTGACGCCCGTTCATGGGCAACTCTTCCATGTCGGCGTTGGTAATGACACGTCCTACCTGAGCTGTGTCTGTTTGTAGATACTCAGCGGTGTCGGTGACGGTAATTCGCTCGGAAACGGCGCCTATCTCCATTTTGAAGTCGATCGAACGTTTCGAGATTGGCTCGACCACCGTTTCGAGCGTTTCAGTTTTGAACCCGCGCGCCTCGACGCGTAAGGTGTACGTCCCGGGTTTCAAGTTGGAGAAAACGTAAAAGCCTTCACGATTGCTGGTAGTATCCGTGCTCTGCCCGGTGTCTTCAGCCCTAAGCGTAAGCTTTGTGCCCACCATCATGGCGCCGGCGCTGTCGCGCACGAAGCCGTCCAACGAGCCAGTTGTATATTGTTGAGCAACAAGTAAACCAGCAAAAGTTGCCGACAGAAAATAATAACAAACAGCGCGCCACATGGTTGCCTCTCTGCGGAAAGTTGATTGCTTTTGTAAGGGCCATTTAGAAACTATTACGATGCCTGCCATATGTCAAGAGACATCTAACGAGGTCCTCGTTTTGGCAGGCGTCCAGGTAGACACCTCGAGGGAATTCATGCGATCCCGCACGATTTGCTGCTCCTCATTGCTAAAGGGCTGCAAGGGGAGTGCCGGGAGAGCTTCGCAAAGCCCTGCTTGAGCTAGAGCGGCCTTCAGGCCTCTTAAGTAGCTGCTGTTCTTGTCGCCAACGGTGTATAATTTACTGCTGAAAACTTGTATCTCATTCTGAAGGCTATCTACACGTTCCCAATCGCAGGCCGTTGCAGCTTGATACAACTCGCTGAACAGAGAAGGTAATAAATTTGCGCCCCCACAAACACCACCTGATGCGCCCGCGCGCAAAGCCTTCGCGAGAATCTCTTCCGGTCCGACCATGACCTCGAAATCAGGTTGACCGGCGAGCAGCCTTGAAACTTCAATCAGCCAACCCAGGTCGCCCGAACTGTCCTTTGCACCGATCACACCAGGAAGCAGAGCCGCTCTACGGATTGTCTCCGGCTCGTAGGCTATTTTCGTCAAAGACGGGATGTTGTACAGCACCAATGGCAACTGGACTGCTGAGCTGAGCCATTCGATGTAGGACAGAAGATCCCCTTGTGAGATCGAAAAATAGAACGGGGGTGCAACCACAGCGGCTTTTGCACCGGCATTCTTAGCGAAAAGAGCGAGCTCCAGACTCTCGACTATGGAGGTATCGGAGATGCTAACCAGAACAGGCACGGTTGCGGCCACCTGATCACACACAGCTCGAATAAGTTGCCGTTTGAGGCGGCTGCTGAGGCTCGGTCCTTCGCCAGGCGTGCCAAGGATGAAGATACCGTTCACTCCTCCCTTAAGGACATGAGCAAGCAGGCGCTCGAGACCAGCGGCATCAAGTTCATCTTGGCCTTTCAGAGGAGTGACCAGTGGGGGAATTATTCCTCGAAGATCAAATGCGTACTTAGAATGCATGTTGGGTGAGCATCGCTGCTGATCAACCGGCATCTGTATCAGAACCGTCCTGTTTTCTATTGATTGTTGAATTCTTCTTCGATCCGATATGCTTCGACAATGTGCCCGTCCTTCCTTACGGCCTTGCTCCGCATAAGGCTTTTCGCCTTCGCTAAGTCGCTCGGATCCCAGCCAGGGCGGTATTGACTAATTGATGGTTCCCATTGGCTGACGTGCGCAGCGCCGCTTCGAGCTTGAGGTCCGCGGTGCTGTCGATGTTCACCCAATAATTTGCATCTTGTGGTGTCACATAGAAATAGACTTCATGCGGAACCTTCCAGGGCTGCAAATGCTCATGCAATAGGTGGTTGGGGAAGTAGAGGTGCCACTCGGCCGCGCGAATTGCATCGATGGTGTTGTTGGCTGACATGCGGTGATCGGTTTTGTGCCAGCGGACGTTGGTTGAGCCAGGATCGATCGACATGACCACGTCGGGCCGTACCCTGCGGATAATGCCGGTCACTTCTTCCACCAGATCGCGCGGTTGGCGTACTCGAGCATGCCATCGTGATATTCCAACCATTGAATGTGGTCCGCCGGAATGCCGATCACATGGCATGCGGCCTCCTCCTCGCGCATGCGAATGCCCGCTAGCCGTTCGCTTGTCATTTCCGGGTCAAGCGAACCCTTGTCGTCATTCGTGTAGATGACGATGCGAACGTTGTTGCCATTCTTAGCGAGTAAGGCGAGCGTCCCTGAGCAGCAGAAGGTATCGTCATCGGGATGGGGCGTGAATAGGAGGATAGTCTTGCCGGTTAGCTTCTCCAGTTCGAAGTCGCTTGCGGCGAAAACGGCACCGCACAGTGAAACGGCGAGAACCGTGAGGCGGACGAGTAATCGGAAGGTCATGGTCTCCTAAGCTTTCAAGAACAATTTTTGCCGGTAAAGGAAATAGACAAACAGCCACTTAGCGGAAACGATGCTGGCGGCGAGAAGCACGGCCTTCCAAGCGCCCGCCATGTGGCTGATCAATCCGCCAAAAACGATATTCGAGACGTGGCTGAAATCGAATAGATTCTGGACAATGTAGATGGTGAGAGCGTTGAGTCCGATCACCACGAACGGGAATGCCCACTTGCGGTAGCCCCGCACATCGATAAGCCAGAAAAAAACAGCAAACAGCAGCATGCTCAAACCGTTGCAGAGGAGCGTGTAGGAGCTGGTCCATAAGCGTGTGATGATCGGGAAGAACGCGCCCCATCCGAGGCCAAGCAGAACGCTCGCCAAGCCGCCACAGATCAGATATTGCAGCTTCTTTTTGTCGCTCAGTGCTGACAAGAGAAGGTGACCGCATAACACGCCGAGCATGACGGTCGCCACCGAGGGAATCGTGCTTAGATACCCTTCATTGTCCCCGTACACGAAGCAACAAAACTTCCCAGGCAGAAACAGCCGGTCTATATAGCCTCCCAGATTACCCTGCGGCGTTAATACTCCCGCGCCAAATCCAGGGACCGGGATGAACGCCATCATCAGCCAGTAGGAAACCAGGAGACCAGCGGTCCAGATAATCTGTCCGCGAACTCCCGTAAGTAGGGTGATCAAAGCGGCGAAAAAGTACGAGAGCGCAATCCGCTGCAGAACGCCCGCGTACCGGTAATCGGAGAAGTGCAGCGCAAGAATGCCATTGAAGATCAGCCCGAGGACAATCAAGACGAGCGTTCGACGTACGACGTGATTCAACAGCGCCCGGCGGCTCTCTCCGCCTGTGATGCGGCGGCTAAGGGCAAAGGGCAGGGTAAGTCCCACGACAAAGAGGAAAAGAGGCGCGATAAAGTCCCAGAAGGTGAACCCGATCCATGGCGTGTGGTCGAGCTGCTTGGCGAGCGCGTCCCGGAACGGCAATCCAAGCGCAGTCCATAACGCCATAATGAGCGCCGGGTCTTCCTGCATAAGAAAGAACATGTCGAATCCGCGCAGAGCATCGATCGAGTGAATACGCCGGGATGGAATGACCGGGGCAGGATTGGTTCGCGGCTCACTCAACGCGACTGTGTTCGTTGCCGTCATATCTGCAGAATTCATTCTCGATCCTTCCCTGAAGTATTCATGAACGGATTGGAAGCTAGAACATAAACTTCAGTGCCACTTGGCCGATACGTGCATCTCTGGCCGAAGTAACATAACCAAATGTCGAGCTATCGATATTCCCGATTGGGTTGTTAAATTGAGCGTGATTGAAGATATTGAAAAACTCGATCCTTAATTGAATTAAGTTCGACTCAGTGAGACGTGTGTCCTTCAACAGCGCCAGATCGAAATTGTTAATGCCCGGCCCGAAGAAGAAGCGGCGGCCGGCGCTGCCGAATTGCCCAAGGTTTTCGAGGCTGAAAAGCGAGGTGTTGAAGTACGGTAAGCCGGAGCGAGGATCGCTTATCTGAAGTCGACCAGGCGTGTAGTTCGGTGTATCGACGTAAGGGTAAGCTCCGAGCAGTGAACGATCATCCGTTTCAACCAGCTTGACTGGAAGACCGCTGGCAAACCGTGTGATACCGGATACGACCCAGCCTGTCGACAGCCGGTTTTTGGCAATGCGATCAAAGGGAAGATTGTAATGGTAGCTGATTACGAAGTTCTGCGGCACGTCAAACGACGAAATGGAGCGGCTGAGACGGTAATTAGTGGGATTGACACCTTCTTCATAACCCGATGCATTATCGATCGATTTACTGAATGTGTAAGCCGCCAGAAGCTCTAGCGGACCAGTAGAATACTTCAACGAAGCCTGCAGCGAGTTATAGTTCGAGTTACCAAACGTCTTGAAGTACTGATTCGACCCGAAAGCGTTGCCAAGCAGACGTGTTCCATTGATGACTTGGCCTGCTGCGGTTGTATATACGCCATTCTGCGCAAAGGGTCCGCAGGTTGCACTGATGGGAGATACTTGACTGGGCTGTCTCAGGCTCAGGCACAGCGCTCGATTCCCAGGGCTCGACTCCAGGCTGCTCAGGAGTGCATGCCCCTGCGTACCGACGTACGAAATACCCAGGATCGCGTTTGTCCCGAACTGCCGTTGCATCGACAGGTTGTAGTCTTCCGCGTACGGAACTCTGTTCCTGTAATAGAATGCCGGTGATCCGGAGATCGGAAGATACTGCTCCCAGTTCACATTTGGATCAGGGTTGCTGGCTGAGACGTTCGCCGGAGGGAACCTCACTGGGAATCTTTGACCTTCTACAAATCCGGTCGCCCGGTCGACGAAAGGTGTTGTGAAGAGTGAAGGTGTCGGGCTCGACCAAAATAATCCGAACGGTGCATCGCCCACTTCGACAAAGCCAGTCGCGTCTTCAAACGAAGTATAGAAGATGCCATAGCCTGCCCGAATACTCGACTTGCCTGGCCCGCCCAACACCTTTTGGAGGAAACCATTGTCTGCGGATGGCGCGTAGGCGATGCCGAGGCGAGGCGCCAGATTGTTGTAGCGGGTGGGTGCAAGAGTGCTCGGGATTCCGGGATCGCCCGGAAAGACCCAACCCGTCGGAGAGCCAGGGAAGACCTTCGACTGCAATCCCGGAACAATCGTTTCGAGTTGTCCCTGTGCCTCATACCAAGGCATCGTCACATCCCAGCGCAGACCGTAATTGAGCGTGAGGTTAGTTGCTATGCGCCAGCTGTCTTGCGCGTATGCACCGAAATAGCGGGAGCGGGTGTGCAGGGGGAGCTGCACTCCCTGCTGAAAAGAAGACGGGGCCCCGATCAGGAAATCCGCAAAGTCATTGCCAGTCTCGACACCGCTGAAAAAGAATTGCCCGTTGTTGACGCCAAAATCGTGATCGGTGATCTGGTCGTAGTGCGCGCCGGTCCCGACTTTTATGCTGTGCTCACCCTTAATTCTGGTGAAGTTATCCATGGCTTGATAGATGTTGTTATATTGACCCTGGAAGTAGGGCGCAACGCCAATGGAGTAGTTGTTGAAAACTACACTCGGGATTCCCTCATATTGCGGATTGTTCACAACGATGCCGAGTGAACTGGGTCCGGTCGCGAAGCCAAGGGAACTGAGCGTTGTACCCAGTCCTCCCTGGGGCTTGTTCTGGAAATAGGCAAGACGCGTGAAGCTCACCCGTGCCTCATTGACACTTGAAGGGTCCCAGCGTCTTGGTATGGCTGACATTAACCAACTGGGAACGGCCAACTGTGAGGGTGTTAAAACCCGGAAGGCTGGCGCCACCGTAAGGGTTATTCAAGGTGAAGTCATCGATGAAATAATAACCGGAAATGTTCCTGAAACGAGTATTCCAATCCACGCGAATCCCGCCCTTGCTATCGTCCAATTGACTGTTGTTGGCAGCCGTGGAGAAGTATTGACCGGAGTTCGAAACCGGAATGTACTTCAGCAGGTTTTGTGAAGGCGTAGTGATCGCCGGGCTTGGGATGATGGCGTTAGGAAAAACACACGCCGTATTTTGCGAGCACCCCGGAGCATAGTACGGTTCGCCGACCGCCACGGCATAGCCAAGCTTCTGAGCAAGTTGACTAGCCCAGTAGCTTCCGTTGACGACGCCCGTGAGCTGTGAGGCAATGTCGCTCAGGTTCCCGGTCCTTTCGGAAAGAGAAGGCACTTGAATGTTGCCGGTGTCCTGGCCTAGAATCTGGCGTGTGCCCTGATAGTCTCCGAAGAAAAAAAGCTTGTCTCTTAGAATAGGTCCGCCTGCTGTCCCTCCGAACTGATTCTGTATAAACTTGCCGCGAGTTGGACTATAAAAGTTCCGCGCATCCAGGTCTGTATTGCGCAGAAAGTCGAAGACGTCCCCGTGATAGCTGTTCGTACCCGATTTCGTGATCGCGTTTATCTGGCCGCCGCTGTAGTTTCCGTACTCGGCGTCAAAGTTGTTCGTGAGAATACGAAACTCAGCAATAGAATCTAAGTTGGGGATGATTGCAGTTCCCATGTTGGCGCCCTCTTGCACATTCGCGCCGTTCACCATAAAACCGTTGGCCGATTCACGGCCGCCGCTGACGGACAGATTTCCAGGATTTAAGTCCCCCGAGATCGCAAGGCCGCCGTATTGTCCGGAGGACGTGTATGTTACTCCAGGCTGCAGCGCGAGCAGATCCGTATAACTGCGGCCGTTCAGCGGGACCGTGGTCATCTTTTCAGAGGTGATGACTTCACCCATCTGGGTGCTGGCGCTCTCAACCTGCACGGCGGACGCATCCACCGTAACCTGCTGCGTTTCTGCTCCGAGCTGGAGCACGATATCCACGCGCAAGGCTGTATTCACATCAAGGGTGAGCCCCTCTTGGCGGTATTCCTTAAAACTGTTTTGCAAGGCACGCAAAGTGTAATGGCCAACGGGCAGCGCGGGAAATCCGAAGGCTCCTTGGGAATCTGTTTTGGTTATCTGCTGAAACCCGGTATCTGTGTTCGAAACCGAGATGGCAACGCCGGCCACCATTGCCCCAGCCGGATCTTTCACGGCTCCCGAGATTTGACCGGTTACATCGGCGCGCGCATTACCGGCTCCGAAACACACCCCTACCAGGATCACTAGCTTCGCGCTGTAGGAGAATTTAGGGTTGGTTTGCATCGACAGCCTTTCTTTCGGTCAGCGCCTGGCTGAGTAAGATACTTACCCGGATGCTGACCGCTTATCACTTATCAACAGATTGCTGACGCGACGCGGCGTCTACGAGCATTCGCACCGGGCGAACAGCGGCGAGGATGACCTCTGCATGCGGCTGTTCCAAAACTCTTAAGCTTTCTGTTTGTTCCTCGACCCAATCCGACGAAGCAGGATGGCCAGACTCAATGAAATGGAGTGCCTGCAATCCGATCCCGGCAACGCGCGACAGGTTTTCTGAAATCGGCGCTACTTCGGCCAGTAAGAAATGCCGGCGCAGCAACGCAGCCAATTCCGCGTCGTTTTTTCGCCACGCGAGCAGCGTATCTTTCACCTGAGTCCAGTCAGCAGCACCCCGTGAGCTTTCCAAATTCTTGATTCGCTCTTCTAAGTGGTAAACCGTGGTGCTTTCTGCGCGCGCGGTGTCAACCAGCCGATTCAAAGGCGTGCTTTGCAAGTACCGCTTCGCCTTTTCACGTCCATCTATTCCCAGCGGTTCCACCAAGTCAGCGAGAATTCTCAAAGATGCCGCAGGTTCATTTCCTGACAGGCGCTCCAACATTCCGCTATAGGCGCCTAAATGCTGAACGCCATTCCAACTGAGGCGCCGGCTGACGACATCAAGCCTGCGGTACAAATCTGCCGGATCCTGCACCTTGGCTGGAGACCAGAGCCTTTCGGCGATAGCAGCCGCCTTCGGCCAGATCCTGGAATCGACTGTCTCGGTGCTGACGTACTCCGTCCACATACAGGATTCGCCGCCCAATATGCGGTTCTTTGCGGTGGCGGTAAGTTGTGCGGCCGCACCGCCCTGCGGATCGATCGAGTAATGATAGCCGGCATGGTCGAGATGATCCAGATAATAGCCGAAGGAGAGGATAGCTGGGTGGCCCGAAGCAGCGGCCGCTGCTAACGATTCCTGATCGCGCCAGGAATGAATCATAATGTCGGACGGCAGATTGGGATGCAGAATCTCATCCCACCCGATCATCTTCTTTCCATGTTTGCGTACCAATGCTTCCAGCCTGTTATTGAAGTACGCTTGTAGGCCGTGCTCATCCTTTAACTGTTTTTGCAATATGAATTGCTGTATGCGCGGGTTGCTGTGCCATTGCTTTCCGTTAACTTCGTCGCCGCCGATGTGAAAATACTCATCGGGAAACAGCGCCGTCATTTCATCCAGCAAGGCGTCGATGAAGTCATACACTTCGTCGCGAGTCGGATCGAGGGCCGGGTCGTAGACGCCAAAGCTATGGATAACCGAGTACGGGCCAGGAGCGGAAGCGAGTTCCGGATAGCCCACCAGCCAACTCGCGCAGTGCCCTGGCATGTCGAACTCGGGCAGAATTCTAATGCCGCGTGCATGGGCATAAGCAATAACGCTGCGAATCTGATCCTGCGTGTAATATTGACCGTCGGAACCTAGCTGGTGCAGCTTTGGAAAGTGTTTGCTCTCAACCCGAAAGCCCTGGTCATCGGAAAGATGCCAGTGAAATACGTTGAGCTTCACTGCGGCCATTGCGTCGAGATTACGTTCAATTACGTCGACGGGCATCCAATGGCTAGTGACATCTATCAATAATCCGCGCCAGGCAAAACGGGGATGATCGTCGATGTGAATCGCGGGAATGGAGAAAGCCGCTTCGTCCTCTTCAACAAGCTGCAACAGGGTTTCAAGTCCGCGAATCACGCCGACATCGGTGCCAGCGCTGAGCTGTGCCGTCCGGGAAGAGACGTCTATGGTATGGGCTTCGTCTTCGTTCAGTGCGCTTATCAGCGGACCAGGAGCGGAACGCAAAATCACCAGCGTCGGCGAGCTCGAAGATGCTTGGTCAAGCAGAGGAATACCTGTCCGCCTCGACAGTTGATTCTCGAACCGCTCGACTGCGGCGGTCAAACGTTCGCTTGCGTTCGGCGGAAGAGCGACATGAAAGTTGCCGTCGATAACCAATCGTCCGCTTGCGAGCGCGATGTGGAAAGGCATCGGCATCAAGCTGGGCGGGGGTCCTGAGAATGCCGCGCAGCTTGCCGATAGGAACAGATTGGCGATCACGTATGCAAGCTTTTTTGGTTCCGGCATAAAAGATCGCTACGCTTCGCTCAGATCGAGCATCGCCGGCGCGGTTTGAAAACCTTTCGTTTTGATCGCGCTATAGAGGATGCCTGCAACAAACCAGAGTCCGCCAATAATCTTCGATGGCGCCGGCAAGCCAATCCAGATAGCTGCGCAAAATACAAAGCCGCCAGCGGGCGCAGCTAGATCACTCATCAAACTACGGAAACCGACCTTAGTCTGCTCCAGATGGAATTTGCGTATGGCCGCCGCGTTAACGCCCATGAACGCCAGAAACGCGCCGAAGTTGATGACTTCAGCCGCACGTTCGTAATTCAGAATGAAAGCGCCAATCAGCACAGCCGCCCCTGTTATCCAAATGTTGTATGCCGGAATGCGCTTCCCGTTTAAGTGGCCAAAGATCCGGCTTGGAAGGACGCCGTCACGTCCCATTCCGTAGAGCAGTCGCGACACGCCGGCTTGCGCGCTCAAACCAGCACCCAAGTTAGCTACCAGCAGGATAAGCGCGAAAGCTTGAAACAGCATCGAACCCCCAACTCTGCGCGCAACGTCCAGGAATGCCGTTTCAAGGTCGCGAAATCCGCGGTAGTCGGGCCAAATCAATTGGGCCAGGTATATCTGGAAACCGCAAAAGACTCCGGTAAACAGGCACACCAAGACCGTGGCGAGAAGTATGTTGCGGCGCGGGTTATCTACTTCTTCCGCCAGCGTGCTGATGCCGTCGAATCCGCCGTAAGTAAGAGCGGCAAGCGATGTGGCCTGCACAATCGCCGGCCAGCGAAAGGTCGCTGGATCATAGAAAGGCTTTGGCGAGAGCAGGCCCTCAGCGCCATGCGAGGCGACGACGAAGCGTATGCCCAGAAAGATGAACCAGAACACCACTGCGAGCATGATGAACATCAGGAGGGTATTAAGCCGCGCCGTAGCGCGCATACCTCTTAGATTGACCAGCGTCATGGCAGCGGCGAAGCACGTGGCCCAAAGCCAATAGGGAGAACCGGGAATCAGCCGCTGTAGCGTGAGCGCTCCGTAGATGGTGCAAATGAGCGGCACTAACAGGTAGTCGAGAAGCATTGCCCATCCTGCCAGGAAGCCGAGATGCGGGCTCAGTCCGCGGCCCACAAACGTGTAAGCGGAACCGGCGGATGGATAAACGGCCGCCATCCGGCCATAGCTGAAAGCGGTCAGCGTCATCGCGACCATCGCGATGAGAATGGTCGTGACAGCGTGACCGTTGGACAGTCTTTGCGCTAGCCCGAAAAGCGGCACTGGCGCAATCGGCATGATGAGAATAATCCCGTATAGGATGAGGTCCCATAAAGTAAGGACACGCCGGAGGCCGGGTCGGCTCGAGCCAGCAATTTTACTCATTGGCTAAGAATAAAAAGTAGTATCGGTGTGATCAAGACTGATGTCAATACTTATTTGCACAAGGGTTAAAAAGTAGCTTCGCAGCCGTAGATACTCTGCTCAGTTAGATGCGCTATTGTTTAAATCTTTGTTGACACCCGACGAAGTGGCCACTTAGCATGGATTTGGCCCGCCCAGTTCGCCACCATGAAACACGTCAACGGGGTTGCAGAACGCAACAAACAGATCATTACCGCTCTATTGCAGCGTTTCGGCTCACTCTCCCGCGAACAGATTTATGGTCTTACTCACATCCGTCGCGGCACCATATCGAAACTGGTGCGCGAACTAATTGAAGAGGAAGTCCTCCTGGAGGATGGATTGCTCGACACTCCCATGGGCCGCAAACAGGCGCTCCTGCGCCTGAATGAAGAGAGCCGTTTCGCAGTAGGCATCGAATTTGACGATGAGTCTGTAACTGTTGCCTTAACGGATCTTCACCCGCGTGTGCGAAAGGTAGTTACGCAGCCGACTAACCACCGTGACGGCCAAAGCGGTCTCATTGCCCAGCTGAAAGACTGCGTGCAGGAGTGCTTGCGAGAGACCGGAATAGGCCGCGAATCGCTGATTGGAATCGGCATCGCCGATCCGGGTCTGGTGGATAGCCGCAAGGGAGTAACGGTGATGTCCACCACCATTGATTTCTGGCGCGACGTCCCGCTGAAGCAGATCTTCGAGGAAGCTTTCCTGGTCCCCGCCTTCGTTGAATTGAAAACGCGTGCGAAGACTGTTGCCGAACGCCTGCTCGGCGCGGGCGAACGGGCAGATAATCTCATTTACGTTGATTACGGCGCGGGCATTGGCGCAGGCATTGTGCTCGATGGCAAACTGTTGCTCGGCAGGAACTGCGCGGCCGGGGAGTTCGGCCATACATTACTCGCGGATCACGGACCTATCTGCAAGTGCGGCAGCTATGGTTGTTTGGAAGCTTTAGCCGGATTGCGGGCAGTTGAAACCAAGGTTCGAAAAGCTTGGGCCGCTGCGGGAATCGAGGCTGGGATTTTTGAGCAGGAGGCGGGCATTCGAAACGGCTGGGACATGTTTCGAGCCGCCGCGAACGGTGACAAAATTTGTGCGAGTGCAGCCGACGAAGTGGCTACCTGTCTTGGGCTGGGAGTGGCTAATCTAATCAACTTGTTCAATCCATCTGTGGTTGTGCTCGATCAGCGCCTGCAGCTTGCCGGTCCCGGCATGTTGGAGCAGATCGTGCGCGTCGCTAAGCGCCAGGCGCTTGTTGCTTCCACGCGAGATGTGGTTTTTCGTTTTTCGCAACTCGGGCGCGAGGCGGGAATTTTGGGTGCAGCACTTATCTGTCTCGAACACTACTTCCAGATTTCGCTTCTCAAACCCCCAAGATTTCTGGTGGACCCCGATTGCGAGCTCCCGCCGCTTCCAGAGACCGCCGGCTTCTTGGCCGCGCTTGCAGAATAAGATTCCATGAGCCGACTTGCAATCAAAGGCGGAACGCCAGTTCGCAGCCGTCCCTTCCCCGCTTGGCCTGTGTTCGACCGGCACGAGGAGGAAGCGGTGATGAAGGTTTTGCGCAGCGGCGAGTGGTGGAAAAATGCCGATGGCGAAGTCACCTCCCCAGCGCCTCTCGAAAGTAAGGGCGCTCAATTTGCCAGGGCGTTCGCCCAACAACACGGCGCCAGATTTGGCATTGCATGCACGAACGGTAGTGCCGCATTAGAGATCGCGCTGAAAGCTATTGGCGTCGGACCGGGAGATGAAGTCATTGTGCCTCCCTACACTTTTATCGCCAGCTCAACCGCACCTTTAAATATTGGAGCCGTGCCGATTTTCTGCGACATAGAACAGGACACCTTCAACCTGTGCCCACAACGTCTGGAAGAGGCGATTTCTAACCGCACCAGAGCCATTATGCCCGTCCACTTTGCGGGTGCGGCTGCCGATATGGAAGCCATTCTCTGCACTGCCAAGCGTAACGGCTTGCCAGTGCTGGAAGACGCGGCTCACGGCCACGGGGGCTCTTGGAATGGCAAGGGACTTGGCAGCCTGGGGATCGCCGGCACCTTCAGTTTTCAGGCTTCGAAGAATATGAGCGCAGGCGAGGGCGGCGTCATTACCACTAGCGACGAAAATCTCGCCCTCACTTGCGAATCGTATGTCTGGGGCGGCCGTGTCGTCGGCCGCCCCTGGTACGAACACCACCGGCTTGGCTGGAACTATCGCTTGACTGAGATGCAGGCTGCCATTCTGCTGGAGCAATTGCGCCGTCTCGAAGATCAGACCGCCCGCCGTATGGAAAACGGTTATCTCCTCAACAGGCAATTGGGGCAATTCGGAGGATTATCGCCGCTGCGCGTGCCCGACTTCGTAACTTCGCACCCTTTTCACATTTACATCCTTCGATTCGATGAGAGGGAGTTCGGCATCTCACGCCAGGCCTTCCTTGAGGCCTTGGCATGCGAAGGCATTCCTTGTTCGGCTGGCTACGCGCATCCGCTGTATAAAAATCCCCTGTTTCTAAATGGAGACTTTTGTGCGGGGCCGGCACAGCGCCATTCGGCCAACTCGACCGATTACCGTTGCTTCGAAGAGCTTTGCCCGAATGCGGAAGGCGCCTGCCGAAGCGCAATCTGGATTGAGCAGCGCGTTCTTCTAGGCAAGAACGAGGATATGCGCGACGTCGTCGATGCTGTCGCTAAAATCTGGGACGCCCGCGCAGAACTTGCTTGACGGGAGTTTGCAACCTGGAGAAGACAATAGGGGCTGCCGATAGGTAAAGGAGAAAGACTTGAAACACTCCGTTGATCCGAATTCCGCAAAAGACGCCCGGCGCTGGAGCAATCCGGTGCGAGCTCGCCTACAAGCGGGCGAGACGGTCCTCGCGCTTACGCTGACCACGAGCAATCTAGAAACAGCAGTTCTCGGCGCAACCCTGGGCTTTGACTTTCTCTGGGTCGAGATGGAGCATTCCCCCATAACGCTAGAAACGTTGCGGTCTATTGTACTGGCAACCCGGGGATTGCGAGCATCCGTGTTTGCCCGTGTTCCGGTTGTTGAGCTATGGACAGCAAAGCGCGTGCTGGATCAAGGCGTGACAGGCGTCATTTTCCCCTTCGCCTCCACGCCGCAACTGGCCCAACGTGCAGCTCGGGCCTGCAAATACCCGCCCGCCGGACTGCGCGGGTCCGGGGCGGGGCTCGCTACCTCAACCTGGCCGCTACCGGGTTCTTATTACGACTCGGCCGATGCAAACGTGATGGTCATCACGGTGATTGAGGAGGCCGTAGCCGTTGAGCACATCGATGAGATTGCTGCCACGCCGGGTATTGATGTCCTATTTATTGGAACCAGTGATCTCTCCTTTTCGCTCGGGCTTCGTGGACGCCAGGATGAACCGCTGCTCGCTGCCGCTATAGAGAAAGTTGTGGCCGCCGCTCGACGGCACGGCAAGTTTCTCGGACGTCCCGCAGCTAATGCAGAGCAGATCCTTCGCCTTCGCGAACAGGGTTTTCAGATGTTCCAGTGCATGACGGAATTGGGCCTAATGGCGCAGGGGGCGCGATCGCTGTTGGGACCACTCGGGATCGAGGGTGTACCAGCAGATCAGAAGGTACTCTATTGAGTTTGGTCCCGAAAGGCGGCCTTGCGAACGCGTCCGAAGCGCATCCAGCCCTGGGCAATTATCGTTGGCACGTGGTGCTGATGCTGTGGTGCATTTCTTTTCTCAACTATGCCGACAGGCAGGCGATCTTCTCTGTCTTTCCACTGCTTCAAAAACAGTTGGGTCTCGACTTGGTTCAGCTAGGATTGCTGGCGAGTTCTTTTGCATGGGTGTATGGAATCGGAGCACCGTTTGCAGGTATCGTAGTCGATCGGGTGCGGCGTAAAACGGCAATTCTCGGCGGGTTGCAAGTTTGGAGTGTCATTTGTATGGTGACGGGCCTCTGCAGCAATTTTCGCTCACTGCTCATTTTGCGAGCGGCAGAAGGACTTGGGGAAACCTTTTATTACCCTGCTTCGATGTCAATGCTCAGCGATTATCACGGCAAGCAAACGCGCTCGAAAGCTATCGGTATTCATCAGACCAGCGTCTACTTCGGAACGATTGCGGGCGGGTTCTTTGCGGGGCTCATCGGGCAGCACTATGGTTGGCGCTGGTCCTTCTATGTGTTTGGTGGGTTAGGCCTGGTATTGAGTGTGGTTCTCCGACGCTCTCTGCGCGAACCCGTAAGGGGCGCATCTGAGCGCATTGCAGTGCAGCGACACTTTCCGGTACGGCAGGCCTTGCGCATCGTCTGGCAAACACCAACTGCGGTGGCGCTTATGGCCGCGTTTCTCTGCGCCAACTTTGTGGCGGTGGTCCTGCTGAGCTGGATGCCGAAGTTCGTACACGATCGCTTTGGGTTGGACTTGGCCACGTCGGGGCTAACCGCAACGGCTTTCGCGCAAATACCGAGCTTTGTGGGTGCAATCGCGGGCGGATGGCTGGCGGATGCGTGGCGGCGGCGAACAGTAGGCGGTCGCGTGCTGGTGCAGGCGATCGGAGTTTTTTGCGGAGCTCCCTTTGTTGCCCTCTGTGGATTTTCAGGTTCGGTCAGAACGCTCTTGTTTGCCTTAGCATTCTGGGGATTCTTTAAGGGTCTTTATGACGCAAACATTTTCGCTTCAGTTTTCGATGCGATCCGCCCGGAAGCACGCGGCACAGCGACGGGATTCATGAATATGATCGGCTGGCTGGGCGGTGGCGGCACCGCGCCTCTGATCATCGGGCTTGTGGCCCGCACGCATGGTCTAGGTTTCAGCATTGCCTTAGCTTCAGTTGTGTACATCGCTTCGGGATTCTTGCTGCTGACAGCATTGGCGTTCATCAGCCGTGACCATGCGGCTCTCTACGCGGAGGTGGCTGTTGCGTAGTCCCCTAGCGATACGGGCACAGGTTTAATGAATTCAGCCTCGTCAGTTGGCGCTAAGCGCAGGTTCAAATAGCCCAGGCAGACTTCCTGAAAGAGATGTTTCCCGGTTCCAGTTTTCAAATTCCTGCAGACGCTCCGCCAGGCTGGTCTGGATATGCAAAGAGAGAACGAGCTTCGCCCGCTCGGCATCGCGTTCGGCCAATGCTTTCCAAACCTCCATGTGCTGTTGATGGATGCGATCCAGATCTGTTGCGGCGTGTCCTGGCCTCCGCATAGCAAAGAAAATTCGAATGAGCAGCCGCGTCTCGTTCACCACCTTTAGGAGACGGGTATTTCCGCCTACGTGCATCAGCAGAGCGTGGAAGCGCAAATCACTCGTGATCGCGCGGTGCATCTGCTTTGCGTCCAAGTACTGCGCTTGCGTGCGAGTAAGTTCCTCCTTCAACACGAGCACTTCGCCGGCATAGTGCTTCAACTGTTCAAGATCGAAGGAGCGAACGCTCGCTTGAGCTGCTTTCGCCACAGCGTAAACCTCCAACGCTTCCCGCAACTCGTAGAGATCCACTATGTCTTGGCGCGTAAGCTGGACGACAACAGCGCCTCGATTCGGCGTTTGTTCAAGTAACCCTTCTGCGACCAGCTGACTGATTGCCTCGCGAATGGGCGTACGGCTTATACCGAGCTCTCTCGAAAGCGGCAGTTCAGACAGAGTGGAACCCGGTGCAAGTTCACCAACCGCGATCTTGCGCTGCACATGGGCATAAGCTACCTCGCGCATGGAGGCACCGCTGCTCTTAACGAAAACCGTTTTTCGAGCCTTGCGCATGCTGTAAGTATACACATGAATCCCAAAGAAAACCGTTGTCGACAGCCCGGATACGAAGGTATATAATTTCACCACTACTAGTGTTCAGGAAGATATATCGAGATGAACAAATTCCTCGTCGCAGCAGCCTTGCTTTCGGTCTTTGTTGAGTATCCTGTCTTCGCCCAGGTGAATGCGACCGGGACAATCTCCGGCCAGGTCACTGATCCAACAGGCGCGGCCGTGACTAACGCCAAAGTCGCCATAACAGAGAAGCAGACGAACTTCACCACCAGCGTCACGACTTCGGGGAGCGGCATCTACACTGTTCCGCTCTTAAAGCCGGGCGAATACTCGGTTCGTGTGGAAGCGGCTGGATTTACGACAATGATTCAGGAACACCTGACACTGCAGATTCAGCAAGTCGCGCAACAGAACTTCAAGCTCACCGTAGGCGCTATTCAACAGCAGGTGGTTGTGGAAGGCAGCGCGCCATTGCTCAACACTGAGAGCACCGAACTTGGAAATGTGATCAACCAGGAATCAACGGAGCAACTGCCTTTGAACGGGAGAAACTTTTCGCAATTAGGTCTGCTGGTTCCGGGTACGAATCCAGGCCCTGTGGGCGGAATCCGGCAGACCGGCCAGGGGAATGAAACGCAGCGTGCAGGCGCAGAGATCGTGGCCGATGGCGCGCGGGGTAGTTTTAATTTGTTCATGGTTGATGGATTGGATGACCGCGATCAGTCGGTCGGAACCGTGAAGGTATTCCCGAATCTCGAGAGCATTCAGGAATTCAAGGTGCAGGTTGGCAACTACGACGCGGCATTTGCCAGCGGTGGGGCCGTAGTGAATGTAATCACGCGTTCTGGTTCTAAAGAGTTTCACGGGTCGGCATTCGAATTTTTTCGCAATAATGCAGTGGACGCGCGCCAGTTTTTTGACGCTGATATTCCGCCGTACCAACAAAATCAATTCGGCGCCGCTCTGGGAGGTCCCATACGCCGCAACAAGACGTTCTTCTTCGTTGACTATCAGGGGTTGCGCGTACACGAATCGAGCACCGCGATTTTGTCGGAGCCGACAGCTGCTATGCGCTCCGGGGACTTTAGCGGCTATCCTTCAACTATCTATGACCCGGGAAGTTACAACCCGGTCACCGGAACTCGACAGGCCTTTCGCGGAAACGTCATTCGACCGGATCTGATTAATCCGGTCGCCAGCAACATCCTGCAGCTCTTTCCGTTACCTAATCTGCCCGGCGTCCAAAACAATCTCAGAATTAACAATCTGGCGGTACAGGCGCAGGACCAGTACGATGTGCGAGTCGATCATTCCATCTCGGCCCATGACAACATGTTCGGCCGAGTTACCTACGGACAAGCCGATATTGATTTCCCGAAGACGCCAGTACAGATCGGCGGTAAATTTAATCCCCTGGCATTCGCGCAGGGGAACGCAATCGCCGGTTCCTTGCGTCCTAACCACGCTCCGAGCACGCAAGCGACTCTACAGGAAGTACATTCATTCTCGCCAACAGTGTTGAATGAGATCGCGATTGGCTACACGCGCTTCGATCTGCGCGTGACAACTCTCGACCAGGGCTTTAATACGGCTGCCAAGCTGGGCCTGCAAGGCGCTGACACGAGCTCGATCGCAACCGGCATGTCTTCCATTAATTTGTCTGATTTTCAGGGGTACGACGGTGGCTCGATGCCTGAGTACGTTCCGCAAAATACCTATCAGGTGAATGATGTAGTTTCCTGGACGCGCGCGGCACACTCGTTGAAGTTCGGCTTCAGCGCCATCCATAATGGCTTTGGCTTTTTGCAGCTCAGTGCGGCTACTGGCACGTTGAACTTTGACGGCGGTTACACCGCCGACCCGCTGAGCGGCGATGGCGGAAGCGGCTTCGCCGATTACCTGCTCGGTCTTCCTGAGAGCACTGCCAAGTCTGCCCTTCCGCAGGGAACACCATACGACAGCTACACGGAATACGGCGGTTTTGTGCAGGACCAATGGCGTGCAACGAGCCGTCTTACTGTAAATCTCGGATTACGGTATGACCTGTTCACTCCGCCCTCGGAACGCTATAACCGGCAGTCAGATTTTCAGCCAGGACTTGGAAGCATCGCGATCGCCGGTCAGGACGGAATCTCATCCGCAATTCTCCACACCCAGAAGCACGACTTCAGCCCGCGCGTGGGACTCGCTTACCGTTTAGGAGAGAAGACAGTCGTCCGCGCTGCGTACGGGCTCTTCTATTTCAACGAGCAGGGTACGGGCGGGTCAGCCCGTCTCTTCATCAACTATCCATTCGCCCGGCAGTATTCTTCGAGTTGCAGTTCGACGGCGCCATGCCTGAACCTGACAGACGGGATTCCGAGCGTCCCTTCCTCTACTAACCTGCCTACCGTGGTGTATCAACCGACAGCGAACCTAACGCCGAACATCCAACAGTGGAACTTCGCACTGGAACACCAGCTTTCCTCGAGTC
>JAABUQ010004461.1_pt1 | contig 23870 bp, 22 predicted proteins | sample 5560001 | NCBI WGS metagenome assembly JAABUQ01 (sample SAMN10711888, study PRJNA513371) | rock metagenome | isolation source: Antarctica rocks | place: Antarctica: Victoria Land, Finger Mt nord | collected 2015-12-18
ACGAGTAAATCGCTTCTGGATTGACTACACCTCAGCAGGCGGGATCGATCAGTTCTACTCCGATTTATCTGTCTTGGATAGTCACGGAGAGGAAGTGAAGCGTAAAACGATTTATGTTAACCAACCTCTACGTTATCGGGGTGTAACGTTATATCAAACTGATTGGGCGATCGCTGCAATTCGCATTCAGCTAAACAAAAGCCCGATCCTGCAATTACCTATGGCACAGTTAGATACTAACGGCAAGGGACGGCTTTGGGGAACTTGGATTCCCACAAAACCCGATCTTAGTGCTGGTGTTTCTTTGTTAGCAAGAGACTTGCAGGGAATGCTATTAATTTATGATGCCAAGGGTCAGTTAGTTGACACTCTCCGCCCTGGAATGTCTACTAATATCAATGGGATAACGCTCAAGATTGCTGAAGTAGTGGGCAGTACTGGATTACAGATTAAAGCCGATCCAGGTATTCCCATTGTTTATACTGGCTTTGGTTTACTAATGCTGGGTGTTGCTATGAGCTATGTTTCGCACTCCCAGATTTGGGCACTACAAAAGGATGGTCATCTGTACGTAGGTGGTAAAACTAATCGAGCGCAAGTTGCATTTGAGCGTGAAATATTGGAGATTTTAGATTGCCTCAGTCGCGAACCTAAAATTGAAGTACAAAATACCCCCATCGCAGCAACTATTGCCTAATTGTCTACGCGACTGCTTATTTCACCCCAACATATCGCGATTTTACCTACCAGCCCTCAACACCTGTTCAGCCGTCAACTTTAAACCTGGGAAGGTTAGAGAAACAATAGTCTGATTGCCCCGAAGTCGCTGGATTTCATATTCTCCATCCACTAGCCTACAAATAGAGAGGGTAGGCTGTTTGGGCTTTCCAATGTGTCGAGTTCCACCCAAACCTGCGTAGCCTGCAATCCAATATTCGGGAATACCTAAAACTGCGTAATCCTCGACCTTACGGGCATAATCGTTTTGCCAGTTGCTACTTACAACTTCCGCCACAAAATTAATCGAACTGCCCAGAGTCAGGATCGACTGGTCAGACCAAAGTGATTCTTTCGTAAGTTCATCTCGATTGACAACTGCAACATCAGGTCGAAATGCTGTCATATCTGTGTTGGAAGGGCGTAGTAATGCCCTCTGAAGGATAAACCAAGGTAAGCCTGCTCCGTCAATTTGGACGCACTTTGCGGTAATAAAAGCTGCAACCTCTTCATGCAGACCTGTTGGTTCCAAGTCGAACACCTCTCCATCAATCAGTTCGTAGCGGTTATCGCCCCCATAACGAGCAAGAAACTCCTTAAAGCTGAGTGGCTGCTGTTGTATGGGTTGATCGATTGCAATGGTCATAGGTCAACTTATCCCAATCAATGCCTTCAATATTGTCGTAATTATAGTATCTAATTTTCAGGAAGCTTCTACTTTTGGTGACTCACTTCAATTACTGTATGAACGTTTCCGCGCGGGGCAAAGTCGCCTTTAATGATGACTTCTATTGGATCGCAGGCAGCAACAAAATCATCTAAGATTTGATTAACTGATTCCTCGTGAGAGATGTAGAGATCGCGGAAACTGTTGATGTAGAGTTTGATCGCCTTTAGTTCCACTACTCGCAGATCGGGAACGTAGGTAATATCGATGGTAGCAAAGTCAGGATATCCGGAGAAGGGACACTTACAAGTGAATTCTGGTAATGTAATGTTGATGTTGTATCGCCGTCCCACGCGGGGGTTGGGGAAAGTCATTAAGCTTCTTTGAGCAATATGACGTTCGCCATACTTCATCTCGACATCAGGTTGCTCAGCTTTTGGTAATGATTCTGGAATAGAAGAGGATTCTTTCATTAGGAGCGTTGACTTTTTTTGATTGTTGTATTTACCAATTCAACTACTATTCTTTTTGCCAGTCTGAACAGTTTTCTGTTTCTACACCATAAGGATGCATCCCGCAAACTAACAGATTGCCTCCATAGACTTGACCGTGGTAGTGTTGACAACCTATACAGGCAGGATGTTGCTCTGGCGTTGCCTCCACTGTGTAAGGAAAAGGTTGATCTGAGCCAACGACTTCTTCAATTTCCCAGTAGACTTCAAATATTGGCTCAGCCAAATCATTTAAGTACTGGTCAATCTCATTAGCCAGAGAGGTTTGTACTTGGTCGGTAATTTCTTCTGATAACTCAAATAGCGTGTCAACCATTTCAGTAACCCCCAAGAAAAACCGCTCTACTTCATCAGTCAGAGTTTCTAGCATTTCAAAAAGATTTTTTTGCCACTGTTCCATGCGCCTACGATCGCGTTCGCTTCTTGTAAATGGCATTCTAAGGGTTGCACTTTGATTAGTATATTACAATCTCAATGCAACTACTGATCTCGCTTTAATCGTCGCAACTCTTCTTGTAGTCCTAGCACTTGCTGCCGTAAATCTTGTACATCTGGTGGAGATTTTGGGGCTATTTTTTCGTCTTCGTCCGAAAGAATTTCAATTCTTCGTGGCTCTTTAGGAGTTTCTTTAGTCGCTGGGGCAGAGGGAGAAGGTTGTTGGGCTTGTTTCATTAGCTCTTCTACTATTCGCCTTGCATCTTCTGTGGTCAGCTCACCCCTAGATACCATCTCATCTGCCAGCTTCTGGACTTGCGATCGCAGTTCCCCAATTCTGCCTCCTGCTTTTTCGCCAGCATAAGAAGCTAAGCCAACGCCGAGGTAAATAGCTTTTTGAACAATGTCTCCTAGACCGGGCATGACGACAGATGTCCTATTTTATACTGGGTGACCCGGAAACCACGCCTACCACAAGCATCCCGTATTGCTGCAGTTTTCCAACCCTGACAAGGTTTGGGCGTTGAGATCGCATAGTTCCAGGTCATCTAAGATAATAGCATACTTTAATCTCTAGCATCACTTGGTCGATAAACTGCCCCAATCGAACGATCTGGGTTAATTTCAATGACTAAATCTACCTGTTTTGGTTGGTTGATTAGTGGCTTGATGTATAGTTCTGGATGAAGCGATCGCCAAAAATACTTGACAAACTCCTCAACTTCAGCATCCGTCATGCCTGCACCCCGGATAGCAATGGTTTGGTGTTCTGCTTGCTGCCGCCACTCTAGGCTAAGGCGATAATCAGTTGGGTAAAGCACGATTAACCGATCTAGTCGCTCCCACAAAGGCAAATAATTTTGCAGTCGGATGTTTAAATCGCGAGCAAATGCGATGTCTGCCTCTGTGACAATCGGCGGCGGCGCAGTATCAAATATTTGTGGATTAATTGGTCGAACTCCCACAAACCAGCCTTCAAATATCACAATGTCTGCACGCTCAACTACTTCTGGTGCTATTCGGTCTCCAGCACCGCCCCAAGCAGATTTGTCAAACCGAGGAACTTGAATCGGCCTGTCCCTTTGAGGCTGACGCAGTTCATCTAGTACTTTTAACCCTAACTTAATATCATGAGTTCCGGGTGGACCGCGCCAAACAAAGCGGGGGTCTTGCTTTCTCAAGGCTAAACGTTCGCTATAGGTTTTGTAAAGATCGTCCAAAGATAAACTGAGGGTACGGTATCCGAGATGACCGAGAATTAAAGTGAGAAATGCGGACATAGTAGTTTTACCTGTGCCTTGCCCTCCCAAAATTCCCTGAATTAGAGTTCTCCCTAGTTGTTGCTGCTCTGACGCTAACTGCATTGCTAAAGGTAGCCAAAGATCCCACAAGATTTGCTTGATGCTGCTAGGTTGGATGTGGATATTTTGACAGAAGTGGCTCAAGGCAGGATCGACAGCTTCGAGCAAGTGCGTTCGCGCCTGTAGGAACTCATCAACATTTTCTGGTGCAATTCCAAAGGTAGCTGAGGCACTTATATTTGCTTGTGACAGAGCAAAATCTGACCCCATAAATATTCCTTTACTGCGATGCCATGCTTCAATGAAGCCTGTTTTAATAGTAATAGGAATGTTTTTTCATAGCTCGTTATTTAGCTATTTCATTGAGCTTGAGAAAAATATTGCCCATTAAATATAAAAAGTATGAATACAAAAGTGTCAGTCAACCCTGCTGTTATTATTGCTTGTTTGATCGGACTAACATGGCTAATACTGGTATGGCTGCGGTTCAGCGTATCGGTTGAGTTGACATCACCAGGTGTAACCTCAGTACCGACAACAACGCCTGAGACACGCAGCTCCATTGTGAATGCTACCTCCTCAGTAGCAACAACCGAGCTAGTAGAACCAACAACTACACCTTCCACTCTAAGTCAAGCTGACCTCGGATTGCGTCAAGGGGCTTTGCGAGTCAGCAATCAAACTAATCAACCTGTGCGTCTAGCATTATTGGCACGACGCTCTGCTGCTCCATCTGGACAAACTTATAATAGTCCGGCTCATTGGGATTTTGCCCCACGCGAAGGCAGTGGTCAGGGCTTAGTTTTATCGCTACCTGACAGCAGTTTAAAGCTAAAATCAGGAGATATTTTAGTCGCCTTTGCCCAAGATGGCTCTCGTCGCTATTGGGGACCGTTTGTAGTAGGAGAAACAGCCCTACCAGTTTGGAATAACCAAACAGAAGAGTGGCATCTCATTTTGAAATAGCTTTGTTCCTATCTGTTAAATTCAAGTTTAGCAACATAACCAAAGTTGCTTAATAAACTTGCACAGGCTAAATGAAACTAAGCTTTACTCCCACTCTTGACCGTTGGCTGAAACATAAACGAGAGCCTCAAGCCCTTGCTTGGTTACTGTCGATTCTCTGGCTGTTATTGGTTGGCTTTTTAGCCTTCTTTTGGAATTTAGGTAGTACTGGCTTAGTCGATGAGACAGAGCCACTATTTGCCGAAGCTTCTCGCCAGATGACAGTGACAGGCAATTGGATTACGCCAATGTTCAATGGTGTCACTCGCTTTGACAAGCCAATTTTAATTTATTGGTGTCAAGCGATCGCCTACCGCATTTTCGGTGTCAATGAGTGGGCAGTACGTCTTCCTTCAGCCTTGAGTGCGATGGGACTGGTTAGTTTAAGCTTTTACACATTGTGGTCTTTTGGCAGTATTACCATTCAGGCATCACCCGATCGAAATCCCAGACGTGGATATTGGCTTTGTGCTGGGTTAGGCTCTGCTGCGATCGCGCTCAATCCCCACATCATGATCTGGGCAAGAACTGGTGTTTCAGATATGCTACTCACTGGCTGTATGGATGGAGCGTTACTCGCCTTTTTTCTCGGCTATGCCCAGCCAACTAAACCTGCTGTTCAAGAGCGTTGGTATCTAGCTTTTTACGTCCTAGCAGCTTTAGCGGTTTTAACCAAAGGACCAGTAGGCATTGTCTTACCCAGTTTAATTATTAGCGCATTCGTGCTTTACCTGGGCAACTGGCGACAAGTTTGGCGAGAGATACGCCCTCTAAGAGGCGGTTTACTATTTATTGGATTGGTTTTACCTTGGTATATCTTGGTGATTCAAGCCAATGGTTGGAAATACATTAACTCGTTTTTCGGTCATCACAACTTGGAGCGCTTTACCCAAGTTCTGGAACACAACTTGCAACCCTGGTACTTTTATTTATTAGTGATTCTACTAGGCTTTGCTCCTTGGTCAGTTTACTTACCTGTAGCGATCGCTAGACTCAAATTTTGGCAAAGGCACAACTGGCAATCGACTCCACGATCGCAACACTTGGGTTTATTTACCCTATTCTGGTTCATGGGTGTTTTAAGCTTCTTCACCATTGCTGCAACCAAACTACCCAGTTACGTGCTGCCCCTAATGCCTGCCGCAGCCATTCTGGTAGCGTTAATGTGGAGCCAACAGTTGACTGAAACGATCAAGAGCAAATACAAGTCGAAGCAAACCTTATTGCTCTGGAGTGGCTGGTTGAATGTTGTGTTTTTATTTGTATTGGCAGCAGCTCTATTCTACAGTCCCCACTTTCCCCTGTCCGATCCAGCCATACTCAATCCGCGCCAGATGATTCAACAGTCAGGTTTACCAGTTTTGGCAGCTACTATTTGGATGGTAGCAGCAGTTATCATGGCAGTTTTACTCTGGTATCGTCAATGGTGGGGAATAGTGAGTGTCAACTTATTAGGGTTTATAGCATTTTTGATTTTTGCCTTCATGCCCACTTCTTTCTTGATCGATCAAGCACGTCAGTTACCCTTGAGGCAATTAACAGCGATTGCTATTCAAACCCAGCAACCAGGTGAACCTTTTTTTATGGTTGGCTTTAAAAAGCCCAGTGTTGTATTTTACTCACATCGACCAGTGACTTACTTTTTAAGACCTAAAAGTGCGGCGGCAGAGATTGAAAAAATAGCTCTTAGTCAACCCCAACCACCAACTTTACTCATCCTCAGCCATCCCCAAAAATTACAGCAACTGGGACTCCTGCCGTCCCAATATCAGAATTTAGGTCAAGCGGGTACCTACCAACTAATCCGGATTGCTAAATCCAGATTTTGAGATTGTCAGGTGGGGTGCAATAACTTTTCTGGTAATAGCTCGATTGTTCGCAAGAAGGGGGTTGTATCTTCCAGGCATCGAGCAAGTACTAGCGCTCCTTCGATTTGAATTAGGGCATCCTCGGCTCGCTGACGGGCAGTTTGCTCATTACATCCCACTTCAGTCAACACCTGAGACAAGGCATCTAACCAAGCTTTAGCTGTGCGTTTAATCGGCTCTCTTAAAATATCTTTTGCCTCTCCTAAAGACAGCACTTCTAGAAAACAGGAGTTCTCCCCGCCGTGATAAAAGTTAGTCAGGCTGGCACACATCGCTTTAATGCGTGACTCAGGCGAACCGTCACCGAGTAGGGGAGCAAGCATTTGTTCTTGTAATAGCCCGTAAATCCGCTCCATTACTGCTGCCGCCATCCCCTCTTTGCCTTGTGGAAAGTGGTGATACAAACTAGCGCGTCCAAGTCCTGTAGCTTCCGAAAGTCGAGCTAAAGTCGCTCCCTCATAACCGTAGCGACGAAATACTTCCCCCAGAAGTGCGATCGCCTCGTCTTTAGCCATAGCTCACCATTTTATACTGTTAAATTATTATACCAAATGTTCGGTACATTATTTCTCAACTAACCCATTGACATTCTATATAACGCTCGGTACAGTTATCTCAGCAGAACGTTCAGTACAGAACCACCACGTTTTGCCAGTAGCAAGTTTTTACATGGAGTACAGAGGAAAATGAGCATCAAGTTATATGACTACGAATTGTCTCAAAGCTGTTATCGCGTGCGTTTACTACTGTCTTTTCTAGGTTTGTCTTACGAAACCATCATTGTAGACGTAACGAAAGGCGAACAAAAAACACCAGAATACCTACGCTTGAATCCTCTAGGCAAAATTCCTTATTTTGAGGATGGTGCAGCACATCTACGGGATTCCCATACCATCATTGTATATCTAGCAAGGCAATATGGAAGCGATCGCTGGTTGCCATCCGATCCGGCAGAGGCAGGTGAGGTAATGCAGTGGATTGTCTTCAACGCGACGGAAATGAGTATCAGCATAGAAGGACTGCGCCGCCATAAATTCGGGCTTTATCCGACGCTAAACCCACAAGTAGCCACAGAAAAAGCAGCAGATGTACTGCAATTTTTAAATGATCATCTAGAAAACCATGATTGGTTGGCGCTCTCTCGTCCGACTCTAGCTGAACTCGCTCTTTTTCCTGGCTTGGCATTAAGTAGCGAAGTTAATATCTCTCTGACTCCCTATCCCCATGTCGAGCGATGGCTAAACCGAGTCAAACAGTTACCAGGATTTATCGGTATGACTGGAATTTCTACTGAGCTGGTAGCGGCATAAATCACATGTAGGAGTTGGAAAAAGGTTAAATTAATTTATTTTTCCTTTCCCACTTCCTTGTTCAACTTCTAAGATTGACGCGGAATTTATCAACCAAAAATTCTCGTACTTTCTGATGCACAGGTGCAACTGCTTCATCGGTAAGAGTCCGATCGCCAGCTCGATAGACTAACCGAAAGGCTAAACTACGTTGTCCGTCTGGAACATGTTCGCCGCGATATTCATCAAATAATTCCACAGATTCCAGCAAGTCTCCTCCAGCCAAAGCGATCGCCCGCTCAAATTCAGCTACTGTGATTTCAATGGGTGCGAAGAAAGCAATGTCTCGATCGGATGCTGGGTAAGTAGAATAGGGCTGGAATCGAGGCATCAGGTTTTCATCCTGAGCTAGCCCGTCTAGGAGTACATCTAAATCGATCTCAAAAACGTAAACAGCATCTGGCAAGTTTCTCGCTAATCGCAATTGGGGGTGTAGTTGTCCAAAGGTACCCAAGCGATTACCTTGCAACCATAAAGATGCCGTTCGTCCTGGGTGTAAACGTGGATCGCGGCGATCGGGTTGATACTCTACTGTCAAACTGAGTCGTTGCAACACACTTACAAAAACGCCCTTAGCTTCAAACCACGTTAAGGGTTGTTCTCGTCCTCCGCGACTCCATTTACCCTGCACTGAATCGCCGCCTATAATTCCAGCGATCGCGTCTTTTTCTTGTAACCCTTCTTCTTCCTGCCAGAAAATACGACCAATTTCAAATCCGTTGAGGCACCCGTTTCCCTGTGACTGGTTGTACTCAAACGCATCGATCAAGCCTGAGAGCAAATCTGTCCGCAAAGCTGAGTATTCAGCGAACAATGGGTTTGCCAACATCACCTGTCTTTCTTGCCCTGGCTTTACCAAAGAGTAATGAATCAACTCTGTCAGTCCAGCCGCTCGGAAAGCCGCTCGTAGTTGACGTGTTAATTGCTGTTCTACTGAAAGATAGCCTGGTTCGGTCTTGTCGGGTAATGTATCGCAAAAGCGATCGTAGCCATACAGACGAGCAATTTCTTCAATTAAATCAATTTCCCGCTCTAAGTCTCGATAGCGATACGGCGGTACTGTCACTTTCCAGACTTGCGGCTGTGTTGCCTCCATTTGACATCCTAGAGCTGTCAAGATCGGTTGGATATCTGAGGATTGCAGTTCTCCCGTTGTTTCACCTAAATCAATTGGTCCCAACACTTGGTTAACTCGCTCTAGACGCAGTTCAATTGAACGAGTCGTATTTGCAGATCGCGTGTCGGCAATTTGTTGAGTTACAGGAATTGCCTCAGCTAGTTGATTAAGTAGTGTCAAAGCGCGGCGACATGCGATGTCTAACTCAGCTTGGTTAACACCCCGCTCGTATCTAGCCGATGCCTCTGTCCGCAACCCTAAGCTCCGAGCCGAGCGACGAATTGCTACTGGATCGAACAGCGCTGCTTCTAAAAATAGGTTTTGAGTACCATCATGAACTTCGGTTGCCTCTCCTCCCATCACGCCTGCTAGGGCAACGGGTTGGTTATTAGCGGTAATTAACAGGGTTTGAGCTGACAAACTGCGGGTTTGACTATCCAGTGTCTTCAGTGATTCTCCTGACTGGGCAAAGCGGACACCGATAGCGATCGCGTAGCCGTCCCTTTGGGACATCGCTTCACTGCCAGCTTGGGATAAGCGATCGTAGTCAAAGGCATGTAGTGGCTGACCCCACTCTAGTAAAATGTAGTTAGTAATATCGACAACATTGTTAATCGGTCGCACTCCAGCAGCTTGCAAGCGTTGTTGCAGCCAATTGGGAGATTGAGCAATTTTGACCGACGAAATGACTGTACCAATGTAGGCAGGGCAAGCTTGCGACTCAGAAATTTTGAGGGCGATCGAAGTGCCATCTGGAATCGACAACTCCGATGCTAGTGGCAGTTTTAAAGTTGCCCCAGTCAGTGCTGCTACTTCCCGCGCTACGCCCACCATGCTCAATGCGTCAGCACGATTAGCTGTTGCTGTCAAGTCTAGGATGACATCATCTAGCCCTAGTAAAGGTCTAGCATCAATACCGAGTCGAGGCACTACGTTGGGCGGGTCCCCCGACTTGAAGTAAGTGCCGTGAGGCAGTGCGTTGGGCGGGTCCCCCGACTTGAAGTAAGTGCCGTGAGGCAGTGCGTTGGGCGGGTCCCCGACAGTCATGCCAGCGCCGTCCAGCTCTGAAGCAAAAATATGAATCCCTGCTGATTCTTTTGCCAAACCCAGTTCTGCCAAAGAACAGATCATGCCTTCGGAAGGCACACCTCTAATTTTGGAGGCGCGAATCTTTACGTCAATCTTGGGCAGGTAAGTTCCTACAGTTGCTACTGGTACATAGATCCCGGCTCGGACGTTAGCAGCACCGCAGACAATGTTTAATGGTGATTCTTTGCCAATATCGACCTGGGTAACGCTCAAGCGATCTGCATTGGGATGGGGCTCGCGTTGCAGAACCTTCCCCACGACAACACCTTCAGCCCAAGTCCGGCGGTCTTCGATATCTTCTACCTCAAAGCCAGCCATTGTCAACGTCTCGGCTAACTCTTGTGGAGTAAGCTTTAACTCAACCATTTCTTGTAGCCAGTTAAGAGATATCCGCATAGAGTGTAAATATACTCGTTTTTTTATCTTTTAGCCAACTATAGCAGGGATAGGCGTAGGGTAAGAAAAATTTAGAAAAAGTGTTTTTGAATTTGGGTAAACCATTTACTATCTCTCCCATATTTCTGCGATTATGAGGCAATCTACGTTATTATACGTAGAATTTATTTAATGTCAGATAAAATTTAGCCAATCTTTAAGAAATTATCCGCAATAATGACTTTGTATTTATCTGTTCTCACCTGAATAATAAGGTAAGGTGCAAAGCTGCCTATTCCTGCAGCAGCAATTTGATTCTATGAGTTACTGCTTAAATCCGAATTGTCCCCATCCAGAGAATCCAGCTTCTAGCGCTGTGTGTCAGTCTTGTGGAGCAAAACTGAGTAAATTGCGCGATCGCTATCGTGTACTCAAAGCATTGGCTTATGGGGGTTTCGGAGCTACCTTTTTAGCTCAGGATGAAGGCTTGCCTGGTGAGCCTATCTGTGTTATCAAACAACTGCGACCTTCTGTAAATACAAAAGAAGTTTTGCAGATGGCACGAGATCTCTTCGATCGGGAAGCTAAAACTTTGGGCAAGATTGGCAACCATCCCCAAGTGCCACGATTGCTAGACTACTTTGAAGATGGGACTCAATTTTATCTAGTGCAAGAATATATTAGCGGCTTGACACTACAGCAGGAGGTCAAGCGCTCAGGTCGATTTAGTGAAGCTGGGGTGAAGCAGTTTTTGAGTGAAATTATACCTATACTGCAATACATCCACAGTTTACAGGTAATTCATCGAGATATTAAACCAGCTAACATCATTCGTCGCTCTCAAGATCAAAAACTAGTTCTGATTGATTTTGGCGCTGTCAAAGATAAAGTATCATCAGCGATGACGCAATGGGAGCAGAGTACTTTAACCTCCTATGCCGTCGGCACTACAGGTTTTGCCCCTCCCGAACAGTTGGCAATGCGCCCAGTCTACGCTAGTGATATCTATGCAGTAGGCGTAACTTGTCTTTACCTATTACTCGGTAAATCTCCAAGAGACCTCGAATACAATCCCTCAACTGGTGAAATCCTTTGGCAACATCAAGTTCAAATTGGCGATCACCTTGAGGGGGTAATCAAGAAAATGTTAGAGGTTTCAGTTCGTCATCGCTATCAATCGGCTGACGAAGTTCTCAGAGCGCTTGAACTTGAACCTTACCTACAAACTCTAGCCAAGGGTTTAGAAACCATCCGAACAGATACCTAACATCACCTCAGAAGATGATGGTTATAGACCTTACGTAGTTGAAATGGCAGAGGCAATTAGAGCTAGGCGAGCGAAGACAACAGGAAATGCGCAGCCTGGGAAAACTAGCCATCAAGCCCAAACGGTTAAACAGACCAAATCTTCGACAACTAGAACTCCAATTGCTACAGAGAAAAAGCCTAAAGTCATACAAAAATTAGATACGAATAGTTTGTTAGCTGCCTATGTCAATGGTAAGCGTGATTTTGCTTTACAAGATTTGAGTCTGCTTGACTTAAAACGAGCTAATTTAGCTAATACAAACTTACACTCTTGCAAACTGGATAGAGCAAATCTTCAGGGAGCCAATTTGTTTGATAGCGATTTGAGTCGAGCTAGTCTCAATCAAGCCAACCTGAAGCAATCAAATCTGTGCAAGGCTTATTTAAGCCATGCTAATTTGGAGGGAGCCGACTTCCGTGGTGCCGATCTCAGCCATGCTTATCTGATGAATGCTAATCTCCGAGGAGCTAATTTTTGTGGAGCCAACCTCACAGGGGCTAAACTATCTCCAGATCAACTATCACTTGCCAAAACAAACTGGATGACTGTAAAACCAAACGGCAGACGGGGTTTATTTGGTTAATACTAAGGAAAAGAAGGTTCTGTAAATCTGTTAGCTATATTATCTATTTAACTTATACTTCACTGAAACTCGTGAATTGTATTCGTTATCATTTAAATTGATTCGGAGTGGGTCTGGAGTACTATCGATCAATGAATCTCCATTGTCAATTGTAAGATTGTCGCCAAGTAGGTTTTGTGAGGAAGAATTTTTATTCTTTAAGGATTGGCTGAGAGCTTTGGTACGACTGCTACTAATATCAGGTGTACCCGGATTTTGATTCAGCCCTGGGTAATCTGCTATGTTTTTACTATAAACTCCTTGTAAAGACTTGCTTGACTGGGCTACTTTTCCTATTTGTTCTGAAGAACTTAAAATTGGTTTGGCACAGACAGGTGAGATTAACCCTAATATCGTTACTATACTAATGGTAGATATAACTCTACTAAGCATTATTATTACCTTGTTATATTTATTAATTATTATTCTACTGAGATATATGAGTATTAGAGTCTATCATTAGTAGGGAGCGGAGACTTTTTTACTGTTTCTTTAGATAGACTAAAAGTAATTTAAAATACATATCGGCGCTGATAGCCGCATCAGTGCATTACACTTATAACAAAAGTTGGTAAAAGGTTAAAGGAAACTTCCATCATTATTACCCTTAACCTTTCCTCTGCAAAAAATCTTACTAGCTAGTTACCGTTTCTGGTTCTTCTTGCAGATTCAATTTAATGAAGCTATCTACTGCAAAGTAGAATAAGACGTACCAAGGTACTATATCAAATTGCCATCCAAAGGTGAGGAACTGTAAAACTGCAAGCAAGCCAAGTCCGAGCGGGAGAACATACTGTAAATTGACAATGCCGTTTGTTAGCTCCAAAACTTGAGAATTTAGATGTTCAATTGCACTATCAAAGTCCAAATTTTTACCGGATTCGTCTTTGAAGGAGACTAGCTCCGAAGTGCCTGTGACATCGGCAAAGACACAACCCAAGTCCCGTAAAGCATCCTTAACCTCATGAAGGATTGCCTGATTGGGATCGTGATGGACGAGAAGACTGCCAGTTTGAGTGTTGAATTGTACACCTTGAACATCAGGATGTGCTTCGATGCTAGCAGCAAGTTGCTCCATTTGCTGATGAGTACGGCGGTGAGGAGGAACTTTGAATCGCGTCCGCCCTGGAGTACTGCTAACAACATGTGTATGAATTGGCATAATGATGTATTAACCTAGAGAAACAATTAGTATTATAATACACAGCCTAAGTTCTCTTTCTAGAAGATCAACGCTTTTTTACTGAAGATAGGATAAATATAAATAACGTTGAATCTTCTTCCTGTCTTAGCGATTGATTTAGAGTTATGAGTAATCAGCAAATTAAAATGTCTAACCCGGTGGAAAATGTTGCTGTAGGTTCATCAGAGGCAGCAAATATACCGTTAATCGAATTGAAGGGGGTTTCTAAGTCCTTTGGCGAAAGTGCGATTTTAGACAAGGTAGATCTTACCCTGGTAAAGGGGGAGGCACTGGCTATTGTTGGTCCATCAGGAACTGGGAAATCAACCATTCTGCGGATTATGGCTGGATTGCTGGCGGCTGATGCGGGAGAAGTTTACATTCAAGGGAAGCAGCGCCAAGGGTTAGTCGAAGATGCGGCAGATCCGATTGTGATTGGTATGGTGTTTCAGCAAGCAGCGTTGTTTGACTCGCTGACAGTTGAGGAGAATGTCGGCTTTGCATTGCACCAAAACTCAGAGCTATCGCGATCGCGCATCAAAGAAATCGTTCACAATAGGCTGGAGATGGTAGGGCTGTCTCATGCGCTCGATCGTTATCCGGCTGAGTTGTCGGGCGGGATGCGCAAACGAGTGAGTTTTGCCAGAGCAATTACATACAACCCAGACAACCCGAAAGAAAGACCAGAAGTATTATTGTACGATGAACCTACGGCTGGGCTTGACCCCATTGCTTCTACCGTGATTGAAGATTTAATCCGCCAACTACAGTGTACAGAAGGCATGTGTGGCACGTATGCGATCGTCACTCACCAAGACAGTACAATCCGTCGCACTGCTGATAAAGTAGCGTTGCTGTATCAAGGCAAATTGCAGTGGCAGGGGACAGGAAGTGAGATTGATACCACAGATAATCCTTTAGTGCGACAATTTTTCAGTGGTAAGGTGGAAGGACCAATTCACGTAATTGACTAGAGTAGATTTGGCGTTTTGACTGCTCAAAAGTGGGTTTTTTCGGATGATTTGTCCGACTACAGGTATGTAGATCGACCCGCTACTGATAAAATCCGCGAAGCAGGAGGGCACAATTGATGCGAACGCGCATGGTTCGAGAAGGTTCTGTTGGTTTGTTGATCCTGCTAGGACTGGGGCTAGTGACAGGTTTGTTTCTGTGGCTGCGCGGGTTCACATTTGGGAGACAGAGCTACAAAACTATCATTGAGTTTGCTAATGCTGGAGGGATGCAAAAGGGGGCAGTAGTTCGGTATCGTGGTGTTAAAGTCGGCAAAATTACAGCGATCCAACCCAAGACAAATGGCATTGAGGTTGAAGTTGAAATTAGCCCAGCAACTCTAATCATTCCTAAAGATGTGGCGATCTCAGCCAATCAATCAGGGCTAGTTGGCGAAGTCACAATTGACATGGAACCTCAAAGTCAGTTGCCGCCTGGAGAGATTGCTGCCAAGCCGACTGATAAAAATTGCGATCGCCAACTAATCGTCTGTGATGGTACTCGGTTGCATGGTGAGATTGGTGTCAGTCTCGACCAACTGATTCTCAATGTTACTCGCTTAACTAGTATTTATAGCAGTCCAGAGTTATTTGAAAGCATCAAACAAACAGCCAAAAATGCCTCTGTTGCCACAGCTTCAGTAGCCGATCTTAGCCGCGACTTGAGACAATTAACTAAATCTGCTCAACCATTAATTAAAACTGCCCAGCAACAAATTGGTAGCCTTTCAGTCACAGCGAATTCAGTACAACGAACTGCGAATTTGATTGGAACATCTACTAGTAGAACGGCAACTAAATTTACACTTGCCGCCGACCAAATCCGTTTAACTGCGGCTGAGGCTGGTCGTTTAGTGACTGATATTGACACTGTACTAAATACCAATCGTAGTTCCCTTGTTGTGACTCTAAATAATCTTGGTCAAACCAGCCAGCAACTGCGCGAAGCAGTAAATGGGCTAGCACCTACAGTCAACCGCATCACTCGCGGCAAACTAATTGATAACTTAGAAACTCTAACAGCAAATGCTGCCCAAGCGTCAGCTAATCTGCGCGATGCTTCTAGTGCGCTCAACAATCCTACCAATTTGCTGCTGCTGCAAAAAACGTTGGACTCAGCTAGGGTGACATTTGAAAACGCTCAGAAGATTACCTCAGACTTAGACGATTTGACGGGCGACCCTAAATTACGTGAAAATCTCAAGCGATTGATCAATGGTTTGAGCGGACTGGTAACTTCAACTCAGCAAGTACAGCAGGAAGTTCAGGTGGCTCAGACACTAGAGTCTACAGTAGCTACGCTTAAAAGCTCAAAGGTTGATGCCAAGCTACCTCAAAAATCCACAACGTCAACATCCCTGGCTGATACTCTGACTGAGTGGGAAAAAAAGCAGAAGCGTTAGTTCCAATCTTCTTCCTCGCCTTTCTTGGCTTTACCTTGATAAATCGGCTCACCTGCATGAATTTGGCGCGTTTTCTCGTAAAGGGTAGTTTCGGTAAAACCCCAATTTTGCATTACCTGTTCTAAGTCCGTTTGGATATCTGTAGCACCAGGAAAGCCGCGATAACGAATTTGTAGTCGAGCTAGCTCGGCGAGGTTGTAATTTGTCACCTCTGCTGTTAATAGATTATTTACGATCAGGCGATCGCGGTTGTAGAGGGGATGCTGTTGCTCTTTGTTGTCTGAAGCCATGAGCCGAGATGGGAAAAATATTGTTGTCTAATTTCAATCTAAACTGAGTATGGTGTTAAGGAGTTTTTGGCATGAGCGCAGCAGATCCGGTTAAGTTAATGAAACAAGAAGTGGGTAGAATCGCTGCCAACCGCGTTCAATCTGGTTCAATTGTGGGGTTAGGTACGGGATCGACTACAGCTTATACAATTCAATTTTTAGGCGAACGTCTCAAAAGTGGGGAACTGAAAGACATTCAAGGCATCCCCACCTCTTTTCAGGCAGAAGTGCTGGCAAAACAGTATGGCATCCCTCTAACTACCCTAGATGCTACTGACCATATTGATATTGCCATTGATGGAGCAGACGAAGTAGATCCGCAGAAGAATTTGATTAAAGGTGGTGGGGCAGCTCATACCCGTGAAAAAATTGTGGACTCTCTAGCAGAGCAGTTCATCGTTGTCGTGGATAGCTCCAAAATTGTCGAGCGACTAGGTTCTAGTTTTCCGGTTCCAGTAGAAGTGATCCCGATGGCGATCGCACCAGTGATGCGGGCAATTGAGAAACTAGGCGGTAAACCGGAGCTGCGGATGGGCGTAAGAAAAGCTGGACCAGTAATTACCGATCAAGGCAACATGGTAGTTGATGTCAAGTTCGATAATATCAGCGATCCGGCGGCTCTGGAAAAAACCTTGAATAATATTCCTGGCGTTCTGGAAAATGGCATTTTTGTTGGTGTTACAGATTTAGTTTTAGTTGGTGAAATCCAAGACGGCAAACCGCTAGTGCGGGAACTTTAGTGAATCTAAGCCGATGATGCAATACAGACGATTTGGGCGTACAGAGCTGCGGATGCCAGTATTTTCCTGCGGCGGAATGAGATACCAGTTTAAGTGGCAGGACATTCCAGTAGAGCAGATTCCTGCCGATAACCAGCAAAATCTGGAAGCGACGATTAAAAGAGCTATGGAAGTCGGGATCAACCACATTGAAACCGCTCGTGCTTATGGTACCTCTGAGGTGCAGCTAGGACGGATTCTACCAACTTTGCCGCGCGAACAGCTAATCGTTCAGACTAAAGTTTCCCCCTACTCTGACTCTCACGAGTTCCTACGTAGTTTTACCCAATCGTTAGCCAATTTGCAGTTGGAGTACGTGGATTTACTAGCAATACACGGCATCAACAATGCTGAGTTATTACAAAATAGTATTCGAACAGGTGGCTGTTTAGAGGTAGCAAAGCAACTACAAGCTCAAGGCAAAGTTAGATTTATTGGCTTTTCTACTCATGCTCCAACCGATATTATTGTTCAAACAATAGAGACTAACCAGTTCGACTACGTTAACTTGCATTGGTACTACATTAACCAAGTTAACTGGGCAGCAATTGAAGCTGCTAATCGTCACGATATGGGAGTATTTATTATTAGTCCTTCTGACAAAGGGGGGATGCTTTACAAACCGTCGCCTAAGTTGGTAGAACTCTGCGATCCTTTGAGTCCGATGGTATTTAATGACTTATTTTGTTTGAGTCATTCTCAGGTACATACTCTGAGTATTGGAGCGTCGAACCCAGGAGATTTTACCGAACATTTGCAGACTTTAGATCTATTGGAGCGATCGCCTGAGATTTTACCGCCAATTTTGCAGCGATTAGAACAAGCCGCAACCGCAAAACTGGGAGAAGATTGGGTGAGAACTTGGCATGTGGGATTACCGCAACCAGAAGAAACGCCTGGAGGTTTGAATATCAAGGCGATTTTGTGGCTGCGGAATTTAGCGATCGCTTATGATATGCTTGACTTTGCGACATTGCGTTACAACATGTTAGGTTCAGCCAGTCACTGGTTTCCAGGTATCAAAGCTGACCGAATTAATGCATCGGAACTACGGCAATGTCTGTCTCGCAGTCCTCATGATGACAAAATTCCCGACCTACTAATTCAAACCGATCGGCTATTGGGAGGTCAAGCGATAGAGCGTTTATCTGGGCAGTAATATTAGCTTCATCGGCACCTTAACGACTCACGAGTCTCTACTCCGGTTTTAGAATTAACTCCGGTGGCGCGATCGCAAAGTTTTTTGATTTGGGCACCATCTAGAACCGCATCGCTGAAGTCAGCACCAGTAATATTTACTTCATCGAAGGTGGAACGCAGCAAAATCGCTTCTACTAAAACTGCATCACTTAAATCAGATCCTTTAAAGTTAACTAGATAGGCAATACCATTACTAAAATCTGCCCCGCGTAAATTTGCCTGAATCAACTCCGATCCGTTAAACACGGCACCACGTAAGTCAGCATTAGTAAAGTTGGCTTTTTCCAGCTTGGCATTAGAAAACTCAGCCGCCTGTAAATTTTGACCAGAGAAATCCTCGCCGACGAGTTCGCCGCTCTCACCACGGGTAACAGCAGAAGAGCTGGCTGCTTGTGCTGACGGGGGAAAGCCCAGAAGCCAGAGTACTAAGAGCAATGCCGCGAGTATTTGAAAATGCTTCATTTTGTTTGACCTAAACTTAACCCCAACCAGTCGATATAATAACCTTCAATATAATCAGTTTTACGTGTACGGTGGCACTTGGAAAGCGAAGAAATAAGGAGCGTATTTTATTTTTACCTTAATCTCAGCTTTCAAAACACTACTTTGATTAAATGTGCAACTAGAGCAGTAAAAGACAATATGATTTCTCACAGGATTTCTACACTATAATTTTGCCTATGAACTAGTCTGCTAGCTTCATCAAACAAAAAGCGCAGAGTTTTAGCTAGAGCCGACAGAAGCCCCGCACAAGGAGCGTAGCCGAGTGTCGGGGACGCTAGTTCCCTACTGCGGGAGACCCGCCTTCAGGATTAGCTCATGAATGGCGCGTGAGTTGAGGTGCGTGGTCTGACCAATGCCGCAAGGCTTCGGGTTGACTACAGCGCCGAAACGAGCCATCAATTTATAGGCGTAGTTTAGGGAGCTTGAGTTTTCCCCTAAGATGTGATATGGTCAAGCTATGCTTAACATCACCTACGAGTACAGACTATATCCGTCCGCACAGCAAGCCCAGTTAATGACTGAGTGGCTAACAACCTGCCGCAAGGTGTACAACTATGCTCTGGCTGAGCGACGTGATTGGATTAAGTCTCGGAAGTGTGAGGTTAATGCTTGTAGCTTACACAGTGAGTATATTATTCCTGTAGACGCTCTCAAGCCCACCTACTATCTGCAAAAACGAAATTTGACCGCAGCCCGTAAGGTTATACCAACTATAGGCGCTGTGCATTCTCAGGTTTTGCAAGATGTTATGGGGAGACTGGAGAAAGCGTTTAATGCTTTGTGGAACTCCGGTCACGGATTCCCTAGATTTAAGAAACGCTTCCGTAGTTTTACGTTCCCGCAGTTGGGCAAGAATCCAGTTGGTGAGAGAACGATAAAGCTGCCTTCTATTGGGGAGGTGAGTGCTACTTTGCATCGCCCTATTCCTGAAGGGTTTGAAGCCAAACAGGCAAGGGTGATTCGCCGTCCTTCGGGATGGTATGTGCAACTTGTATTGGAGGCAAATGTTGAAGTGCCTGATATTTCTCCCAATGGTCACGCATTGGGAATTGATGTAGGCTTAAATAGTTTTGTCGCGACATCTGATGGTGAACTGATTGCTAGACCTCGATTCTTTGTTGAAGCTCAACACAAGCTTAAATTGCTGAACCGAGCAGTATCAAGAAAGAAAAAAGGATCAAAGAACAAGCTCAAAGCTCGTCAAAAGGTATCGCGTTTCTACGAACGAATAGCGAATCGCCGGAAGGATTTTCACCGTAAAACTGCCCATCAACTCTGTGACAGTGCGGGAATGGTTTTTGCTGAAGACTTGAACCTGAAAGGGCTAGCCAAAGGAATACTAGGTAAGCATTGTCTTGATGCTGGATGGGGCGCATTTCTAGATACCTTGGCTATTGTTGCATGGAAGCGTGGAGTTTATTTCTCCAAGGTTCCGGCATCAGGAACTAGTCAGGAATGTCCTGCCTGTAGTGCTTCGGTCAAGAAAGATTTATCGATTCGTGTTCATAGTTGCCCTGAGTGCGGTTATGAAACCGATAGAGACATTGCGAGTGGTGAAGTAATTCGTAATCGAGGATTAAAAGCGGTGGGACACATCGCTTATGCCTGTCGAGCCGATCTGGTTGCAGAGGCTGTGAAGCAGGAAAACTCAAGAGGTAACTCTAGAGAAGCCAGCGCTGTACCGTAGGGAGTGCGTCTGGAGTATGTCACTAAACTGTTACCAAGGAAGAATCCTTGCACTCTTATAAACTGGAGATTATTTATGCAAGTAAATCAAAGCAATTTCAGAAAATTTCTGTTGGCTGTGCTTGGCGGTAGTAGCTTCATCGCCATCTTGTTCCTGAGTCAAAGTCAGCTTAGCTCAATACGTGCCGCAGATACAAATCGTTTAGCCCAAACTCCAACTATTGAATCACCTACTCCTACATCCTCTCCCGATTCACAAACAGGTAACAGTTTAGTTCAAGTAGTAGCTAGCAATAAGCTCTTGAGTAATCTAGCTCTGGCAATAGATGCATCAGGTTTAAAGGATACTCTATCTGGACAAATATCTTACACTTTATTTGCTCCTACTAATGAAGCTTTTTCCGATCTACCAAAGGGAACTTTACGAAAGTTGCTCCTACCACAAAATCAAGTAATTCTAGCCAAGATTCTAACTTATCATTTGGTGGTTGGAGAAGTTACTGCTAGTCAAATCAAATCTGGACAAGTACCAACAGTTGAAGGTGATTTCCTGACATTTAATGTTAATAGTACTGGTAATAAAATCACAGTCAATAAGGCTAGAGTTACGAAATCAGATATTCAGGCAAGTAATGGTGTCATCCATACTATTAATAAAGTACTTTTACCGCCAGGAGTTAAGCTAAGCAATCTTAGTTCATAATTCCTGACTAAAAGCTAGGATGTGCTGTGCTGTAGTTTGTGGTTGTTCCAAATGAGGGACATGTCCGCAGTCTTCAATCCAAATTAATTTACTGTTCGCTAGCGATCGCTTAAATTTCAACGCATCAGTAATACTTAAAATCCGATCTTGCTTGCCCCACAGAATTAATGTCGGTTGTTTGATTTCGGCAAGTCTCTTTTCAAAAGAACTGTAACCACCACTTTTAGCAAAAGCAATTAGTGCTTGGCTTCATCTATCCATTTCTAAGTGTAAGGATGCACAAATTTGAGCGTCAGCATCAGATAAATTTTTATTTTTATAAGCAGCACGACTGATGCTAGTGCGGATGTAAGGAGAACGTAAAAAGTTAGCGGCTAAAGAGTCTAGAGGAGAAAACAGATATTTACTTATAATCGATCCAGCAGCTACACCACTGCTATCAATTAGCACTAATTTTTTGACTACTTCCGGATAAGTTAAAGTAAAATCAATTGCTGCTGCGCCTCCCATTGATGCACCGACTAAAATTATCGGCTGTTGAATTAGCGTCTTCCAGAAATAGTAGAGATGGATCTTAATTGCATCTGGACTGAAGGGGATTCCCGCAATTCTGTCTGTAAAGCCAAAACCTAATAAATCAACAATCCAGGTTTCATTTTCAGCAGCTAACAGTGGTAGCAGCCGTCGAAACTCTAACAACGAACTATCAAAGCCGTGGAGTAACAAAATTGGGGTGCCGCCACTACCTTGATGTACGTAAGCTGTGGCAATTTCACTCTTGCTTAGAGGAGTTGCGATCGCTTGGCGCTGAATACTTTGGACTAGAGCAGTGGATGCAGGTTCGGTTAGTTGCTCAACTGACTTGGGCAGAAAATCGGCAAACATAGCAAGTAGAAGGGCATGTTGTCACTTTATCAAGACTGACACATTTTAGCTCCCGAAGGCAAAACGCTAAGCGCAACCATCGCGCCTCTCCACTGAAACGGGGTAAAATGTACTTTGCAATACCAATTATCCAGTGGTAGATATGTCTGTTCCTGTAGCCCAGAAGCACCCCCACGTACATTCCTTGCATGGCGATGAGCGGCTTGACAATTATTTTTGGTTGCGCGATCGCGATAACCCTGCTGTCATTGCCTACCTAGAAGCAGAGAACGCTCACACAGCGGCAATAATGCAGGATACGGAGCAGTTGCAAACTACTCTATATGACGAGATGCTGGCTCGCATTCAGGAAACTGATTTATCTGTACCGTATCGCAAGGATGATTACTACTACTACACTCGTACTGAAACGGGGCAGGCTTATCCAATTCACTGCCGCAAACGGGGGAACTTGGATGCGCCGGAAGAAGTATTACTAGATCAAAACCTCCTAGCCCAGGGACATGATTACTTCAGCCTGGGAACACTTCAGGTAAGCCCTAACCATCAGTTGCTCGCCTATTCAGTTGATACTACCGGAGCGGAACTGTACACGCTGTATTTTCTGGATCTCACCACTGGCGAACTTTTAGCAGAAAGTATTCCCGAAACTTATTACTCACTTGCTTGGGGTAACGATAGCCAGACTGTCTTTTACACCAAAGTTGATGCGGCTCATCGCCCGTTCCAACTGTTGCGACACCAGCTAAACACTGCGATCGCTGATGATGTACTGGTTTATCATGAGGCAGACGATTCCTATTTCTTGAGCATTAGCAAGACTCGCAGCGAAGCGTATCTGCTGATGGATTTGAGCAGTAAAATTACAACTGAAGTCCACTATTTAGATGCCTCTCACCCAACAGGTGAGTTTAAAATCTTTCATAAGCGCTCGGTAGGGGTGGAATACGGTGTGGAACACCATTTAGATAAGTTCTATATTCTTACCAATGATGGGGCAATTAACTTCAAGCTGATGCAGACATCCGTTGGATCTCCCGATCTAGAAAACTGGCAAACAGTCATTCCTCACCGAGATGATGTGCTACTTGAAGATGTTAGTGCTTTTGTCGATCACTTGGTAATCTACGAACGGGAGGCAGGGCTACCCAAAATCAGGGTGCGTCAGCTTTCTACACAAGCAGAACACTACATTACTTTTCCAGAACCGACTTATGAAGTGGGCGAGGCAGCTAACCCAGAATTTAATACTGCTACTTTGCGATTTGGCTATACATCTCTGGTAACTCCCAACTCAGTCTTTGACTACAATTTAGATACTCAATTACGGGAACTCAAAAAGGAAACTCCGGTGCTGGGTGGCTACGATCGCACTCAATATGTCAGCGATCGCGTGCAGGCTCAAGCCTCTGACGGTACGCTCATCCCTTTGTCCCTGGTATATAAAAAGGGGATCGAGCAGAACGGAGCTAATCCCTTACTATTAACTGGTTATGGTTCCTATGGCTACAGCTACCCTGACTCTTTCTCGTCTAACCGACTGTCGCTATTAGAGCGGGGAGTAGTGCTGGCGATCGCTCATATTCGTGGTGGCTCTGAGATGGGGCGCAAGTGGTACGAAGACGGTAAGTTGCTGCATAAAAGGAACACGTTCACCGACTTCATCGCTTGTGCGGAGCATTTAGTTAAGGAAAAGTGGACTTCCCCTGAGCATTTGGGAATCTCTGGGGGTAGTGCGGGTGGATTACTGATGGGTGCAGTGGTTAACCTGCGTCCCGATTTGTTCAAAGCAGTAGTGGCACAGGTGCCATTTGTGGATGTA
>JAABUQ010004462.1_pt1 | contig 23866 bp, 19 predicted proteins | sample 5560001 | NCBI WGS metagenome assembly JAABUQ01 (sample SAMN10711888, study PRJNA513371) | rock metagenome | isolation source: Antarctica rocks | place: Antarctica: Victoria Land, Finger Mt nord | collected 2015-12-18
AGCGTAGTTTGCCGTTTTTGGCATGGCCGTTGCTGACAAGATGTTCACTGCCGCAGTGGGCGCACTGTAGGGTTGGGGTAAGCATAGGCTCATCTTACCCGCTCAGACCAATTTGAGCCACTACCAATGGTTTTATACCCCCGGCATCAGCCCGTGCCGGGGGTTGTTTGCCCCCGGCACTTCGCGTAACATCAGTGACTAATCCCGTTTTTCGCATTATCCTCGTGCGCACCGTCCAGGCGAGCGTATTCGCGCTTGCGCTTCATTTCGCGCTGCACTGGCCCTGGCGCGGGCCGCATGCGCTGGGATTGTTCCTGACACCTGCGTTGTGCGGGTACTTTGTGTTTGTGTTTGTCGCGCCCTGGACATGGGGGCTGCCCATCACCGCGCGCCTGCGCACGCGGGAGCGTGTCATCGCGCTGACCTTTGATGATGGCCCAGCTTTGGGGATCACCCCCCGCATTCTGGAGACGCTGGCAAGTTATGGAGTGCAGGCGACGTTTTTTGTCTTGGGCAGTCAAGTGGAGGGCCGCGAGGACGTACTGGACCGCATGGTGCAGGACGGGCATACGGTCGGCCTGCACGGACAAACGCACACCCCCCTCGTCCTGCCGTCCTGGGGAGCAGTCGGCCGAACATTGGCCGAAGCCCGTGCGCGTGTGGAGTTTGCGTGTCCCGATGCGCCTGTGCGCTGGCTGCGCGCGCCGCATGGCTTCAAGACCCTCGCCCTGCCGTTTCTCGCCCGCCGCGCCGGTCTGCGCTTGTGCACGTGGAGCGTCAACTCCCACGACTACGCGCTGTCTGATCCCGACCAAATCGCGCATAATGTGCTGAAGAAACTCCGGCCCGGCGCCATTGTGCTGCTGCATGACGGCTCGGCCAATTGGGGGACAGTGCAGGCGCTGCCGCTGATCTTAGACGGCCTCGCGCGCCGGGGCTACCGCTGCGTTTCTTTGCCGCTGGAGGGGGGTGCATGAAGCGAAGGAAGAACCGGGCCGGGGCGCTGACTACCCGACGCTGGGACAGCACGACTGGGCAAACGGGCGGCGCGCACGAACCAGGGCCTGCACGCACGATGCGTCCCATTGAACCCCCGCACCCGCAAGAAGAATATCCAGGGCTTGCGCTTGCGCCTTTGCTTTACGGTAAGGGCGATCCATTGTCATCGCCGAGTACGCGTCTGCGACCGCCATCACGCGGGCCGGCAGGGGGATCGCTTCTCCCGCCAGGCCAAACGGATAGCCGTGCCCATCCCATTGTTCATGGTGGTGGCGCACGCAGTCCAGCGTGTTTTCCAGGCCCACGACAGCCCCGACAATGCTCGCCCCCATCATCGGGTGCTGCTGCACAGCCTCAAACTCGTCCTCGCTGAGCGCGCCGGGCTTGCGCAGAATGCGGTCGGGGACGCCGATCTTGCCGACATCATGCAGCAGCGCGGCGACAGCGAGGGTGTGTCGGCATTCGGCGTCCATCCCCAGCTCGTGTGCGATCTGCAAACATAGGGCCATCACATCTTCGCTATGGTGGCGCGTGTACCGGTCTTTGTTGTCCACCGCCGTCACCAGGGCATCCAGCATGGAAAAGCCCGACAGCGACGACAGCAGCGAGGCGCGCAATGTCGCCGCCATTTCATCCTCGCCCGCCCCGGTCTTGGCCCGCAGCAGGCGCGCATCGGCCAGGTTCAGGGCCTCCAGCCGGGTCGGCGAGTCGCTGGGGAATGTCGCCATGCCCATGGTCAGGCACAGCGGAATGGTCATGTCGTAGCCCGGCGGACGATAGCCGAGCCGCGACAAGCTCGCCCGCAGGCGGCGGGCCAGCTCGGCTCCCTGCGCGGCTTCCGTGTGCGGCATCAGCACGGCAAACTCATCGCCGCCAAACCGGGCCAGCGTGTCATAAGAGCGGCAGACGCCGGCCAGGGCCTGCGACACCTGGCGAAGCACATCGTCTCCCGCCGCATGGCCGTAGGCGTCATTGAAGAACTTGAAGTTGTCTAAGTCCATGACGGCAATCGTCAGCGGCTGCCCCGTGCGCTGGGCGCGGTCGGCTTCTTCCTCCAAACGGTTGTGGAATGCCCGGTGGTTGAGCAGGCCGGTCAGCGGGTCGCGGTCGGCCCGTGCGACCGCTTCCGCCAGCAGGCGCTCGCGCTCGGCTTCCAGCGCCTTGCGCGCGGTAATGTCCTGCACCGTCCCCTCGTAATACAAGAACACTCCCTGGGCATCACACACCGCGCGGGCGTGCTGGGAAATCCAGATCGTCGTTTTGTCTTTGCGGACGACCTGCGCCTCAAACCCGGACACGAACCCCTCGGCACACATCCGCTCGGTGAACCGCTCCCGGTCATGCGGGTCGGCATAAACCTGCGTCTGCACATCGGCAATCTGCGACTTCAATTCTTCGGGGTTGCCGTAGCCGTACATCGCCGCCAGCGCGGGGTTGACAGCCAGATACCGCCCGTCTTCCGTGATCTGAAAAATGCCTTCCAGCGCGTTCTCAAAGATAGACTGGTAGTTGTGCTTCGCCGCTTCCAAAGACGCTTCCACTTCCCGCCGCTCGGTCACGTCAATGCCCGTCGCGATCACAAACTCCACCTGCCCGACTTCATCCAAAAGCGCCGTGTTCGCCCAGGAAATTTGATGCCGGCTGCCGTCCTTTGCCACCCAGCAGTTTTCGTGCTTGCAGGGGAACATGCCCGCGCACAGCCGGTCAAACATGGCTGCAGCGCCGGGGAGTTCTTCGGGCAGCAAAAACAAAGCGCCGACATTCCGGCCCAGCACATCGGCCTCGGCGTAGCCGGTCAAAGCCTCGCACGCCTTGTTGAAGCGCACAATGCAGGCCCGGCGATCCACCACCGCCACCAAAGCCCCGACTGTGTCCAGCACAGCCGCGCTGAACGTGCGCTCGTGCTGCAAAGTCTCTTCGGCGCGCAGCCGCTCGGGGATGTCCTGCACCGCGGCCAGCCGCGCCGCCCGTCCCGCAAACACCGTGTCGTGCGCGCTGATTTCCACCATCCCCTGCGTGCCGTCTTTGCGCTGATGCCGCCACGGCCCGCTGACCGTCGTGCCCGCCGAGCGCTTCTTCAATGCTTCGTGCAGCGCGGGCACATCGTCGGCAGGGTGCAGATCGTTCACCGTGAGACTTAAAAACTCCTCGCGCGTGTAGCCGTAGCATCTCAAACCCTCGTCATTGACAGCCAAAAAGCGCAGCGTGCCGACTTCATACACCCACAAAGGCTGCGGATGCGAGGCAAACAAAACCATGTCCAGGGGCTGCCCCAGCGTGTCCGAAACTTGTCGCGATAAATACTGCATGTGTGCTGCCTGCTTTCGGCGTGTTTGTGGAGTTTCTGCCTCGCCGTCGTGAAAGCGGTCGCTCCGCCCGCCTCGGAAAAACTCAGCGTGAAAACCGCTGCATTGGGGCGGCAGGCAGAGCCGTCAAGCTGAGGAAAAAGTCCGGGGGCGCGCGGGACAGGGCAGCCCTTTGTCGCGGTTCCAGCCGTGTGCCCTGTGCATTGTGTCGGCGTTCCCACGGCTGATGATAGGCATTCTTACGGCATACCAACGACGGCCTGATTTGTTCCGTCGTCGCAGCGCCGTCGCAGCGCCCTAGAAAAGCCCCGGTAACACCTGTGCCCCCATGCCGGCTTGCTGTTTGCGGTGCATTGTTTATTCCATAGTCGCACTTCAGATTCACCATTGCAGTTGGCAGGCAGGAAAACAGGGCGGGCGCGGCGTATGGGAGTGCAGCCTGCCGGTCTTGTTTGCCGTGCTCCGGCTTTGCCCTTTGGCTGCGTGTTCTCAGAAAGGAAATCGCCGACGTGCGTGTCCCTCTCTTCGCACTGGCGTACTGCCTGATGCTGTCTCCCACTTTTGGTTCGCCTGCCCCGGCAGGGCCTGCCGCTCCCACCGATCCGGGCGCGTATTTGCGCACATTGGCGCAGACACAGAACTTTTCGCTGGGCGCTCCCCAGCAGGTGCAGCTCACGCCGGATGGCCGCGCCGTTTTGTTTCTGCGGTCGGGGCCGCGTGACCGGGTTTTGCGCTTGTTTGAGATGGATATGGAAAGCCGAGCGGTGCGCGCCTTGCTTTCCCCGGATGCCCTATTAAACGGCAAGGCGGAAACGCTGTCCGTAGCGGAGCGGGCGCGGCGGGAGCGGGCGCGTCAACTAGGGCGCGGGTTTACGTCGTTTGGGATGTCCGAGGACGGCGCGCTGCTTTTGCTGCCGTTTTCAGGAAAATTGTATGTGGTGCGCCGCTTGGATGCCCATGTCACGCCGCTGGCCGGGGAAGGGTGGCTGGATGCCCGCTTCGCGCCGGACGGCAAGCGTGTGGCTGCCATCAAGGACAACGAGCTGTTTGTCATAGATTTGGCCGACAACACGGCGCGGCAATTGACGCATGGGGGGTCTGAGACGCTGACGCATGGCGTGGCGGAGTTTGTCGCCCAGGAGGAGATGGACCGGTTCAGCGGATTTTGGTGGTCGCCGGACAGCCAGTCGCTGGCCTACGAAGAGGCCGACCTTTCGCCGGTGCAGACGCTGTATATTCCCGATCCAACCAACCCCGCCGACCCGCCCAATGCATTCCGCTATCCGCGCGCGGGCACGCCCAATGCCCGTGTCCGGCTGGGGGTGATTTCAGTCAAAGGCGGCCCGACTACGTGGGCACAGTGGGACAGCAACAAGTACCCGTACCTCGCCCGCGTCGCGTGGAAAGAGCCGTCTGCGCCGCTGACGCTGCTGGTGCTGTCCCGGCGTCAGCAGGACGCGCAGGTGTTGGCCGTGGACGCACGCACCGGCAGGACGCAGGCATTGGTCGCCGAGCACGACCCGGCCTGGATTAACTTGGAGCGCAGCACATTTCTGCCGCACTGGCTGGCTGGGGGCAAACAGTTCTTGTGGAGCACGGAGCGAGGCGGCGATTGGCAGTTGGAACTGCATGATAGGAGCGGCGCGTTTGTCCGTGCGCTGACGCCTCCGGGCTTCCGCTATGCCGGCGTGGAAGATGTCAGCGAAGCCGACGGCACAGTGACAATCGCGGGCGGCCCGGATGCCCGCGAGCGTCAGCTGTACCGCGTGCCGCTGGCCGGAGGCGCGCCGACGCCGATCAGCACGGGACAGGGCATCCACAGTGCGGTGTTTTCCAAAAACCATGCGGTGTATGCCGAAGGGTACTCCGGGCTGGACGGCAGCCGCACGGTCACCCTGCGCCGGGCGAACGGCGAGCAGATTGCCGTGCTGCCGTCGGTCGCAGAGACGCCGACGATCTTGCCCCACTTGGAACTGACCCAAGCCGTGACGCCCCATCGCACATTTGACGCCGCCATTCTGCGTCCGCACCACTTTGACGCACACGGGCATTATCCCGTGCTGGTCAGCGTGTACGCGGGGCCGACGGTGAAAGTGGTGCAAAGCGCCGCCCGCGCCTACCTGGAAGACCAGTGGTTCGCCGACCAGGGGTTTATCGTGGTCTCGCTGGACGGGCGCGGCACGCCGGGCAAGGGGCGCGACTGGGAGCGGGCCGTCGCGGGCAACTTGATAGACATCGCCCTGGACGATCAAGTGGCGGGCTTGCAGGCCCTGGGGCGCAAATACCCGGAACTGGACATGAGCCGCGTGGGGATCAGCGGCTGGTCGTTTGGGGGGTACTTCGCGGCGATGGCGACGATCCGCCGCCCCGACGTGTTCGCCTGCGGCATTGCCGGGGGGACGGTCACCGACTGGCGCGAGTACGATACGTGCTACACGGAGCGGTATCTTGGGCTGCCGTCCGAAAACCCCGCCGGCTATGACAAAAGCAGCGTGCTGACCTACGCCTCCAGCCTGCAAAAGCCGCTGCTGCTGATCCACGGCATCACGGACGACAACGTTTACTTCGTCAATACGCTCAAGCTGGTGGAGAAGCTTTACGAGGCGGGACGTCCGTTTGAGCTGCTGCCGCTCACCGGCACGCACCTAGCGGGGGCATCCGACCCGGAGCAGAATGTGCTGCTGCACCGGCGCATGCTGGACTTTTTGCAGGCGCACCTGGGGTCTGCGCACGCCGCGCGACCCTAGCGTGCGCAAAGGCCGCAGCGTGGAAGCGGGGGCGGGGCAGAAAGCGGCGGTAAGGAAATAGTCTGCCCCATACCCACTGCATGCCGTACACAAATATCAAGACGACGAGAATAAAGCGCAGCACGTAAAACGCGCACGAGTCACGACGGAACATCCTTGTCCCTTCTGTTTAGCATGATAGGGATGTATTCCGTGTGCCGAGACAAACTTCCTGCATTTCCGTTCACTCGTGGGGAGAATTGGCAGACCGAGCGGGCGGGGGAACTAAGTGCACCTGGCAGGAATCTACCCAATATGCTTCGCATGGGCAAATTATCAGCCTTGACATACTATGTGGACAGAAACAGCCCGTAAACGCCCCGTCGTCCATTGACGAGATTGAGCGTCTGCTCCTGGACGTCGTCAAGGCGCTGTATGCGCAGGACACGCAGGTGGCGGGCCTGCTGGACCTGCCTATCGCCCAGCTGCGGGTCTTGAACGTGCTGGGGCGCGAAGCGTCGGAGCATCGGCCCACGATGGGCGAGATGGCTGAAAGCCTGGGGGTAGCCCTCAGCACCGCCACGCAGATCGTTGAGCGCATTGAAAAGCGCGGCCTGGTGCAGCGCGCGCATGGCGACCCCGATGACAGACGCGTCGTGCGTCTGGCCCTGACGCCGCAGGGCCGCACGCTGCTGAACAACCGCCGCCGCTTGCGCCGCGAGCGTCTGGCCCGCGCTTTGGACGCCCTGGACGGCGAGCAGCGATCCGCCCTCGCGCAGGCGCTTCTCCCCCTGGCGGATGCCGCGCGCGCCCTGAGCGAGGGAGCGGAAACCGGACATGCCCGCGCCGACCTCGCCCTGCCGCGCTAACTCCGGCAAGCCGCTCCAAGAAAGACAAGACATGGCAAGCACGCAGCTTCAGCAGGAAGCGTTTGATGGAGAGCGCCGCGAAGTCGGCCTCAATGACAGTCCCCCCTCGCTCGGCCCTGCTCCCAAAAAACCAGGCGCGTTTCGGGCGCTCGGTCACCGCAGCTTCCGCATCTTCTGGACAGGGCAATTGATCTCGCTGATCGGCACGTGGGCGCAGAACCTCGCGCAGGGCTGGCTGATCGTGCTGCTGGTAGACCCGGTCGCACGGGCGCTGCTGCGTCATGGCGGCGCGGCGGCGGGCGGCGGCGCGCAGCACCCGTCCGCCGCGGTGGAAGCATTAGCGAATGTCTACTCCGGCTGGGTGAACTTTGCGGGGGGACTGCCGATCTTCGCGTTCACGCTTATCGCGGGCGTTGTGGCTGACCGCGTGGACAAGCGCAAAATGCTGCTGGTCACCCAGAGCCTGCTGATTTTGTGCGCGCTGGGCCTGGGGCTGCTGTGCGTGACTGGCCGGGTGGAAGTGTGGCACGTCATCTTCTTTGCGGCCCTGTCCGGCCTCGCCGCTTCGTTTGACATGCCCGTGCGCCAAAGCTTCATTGTGGAGCTGGTGGGCCGGGAAGACGTGCCCAGCGCGGTCGCCCTGAACTCCAGCATCTTCAATGCCGCCCGTGCGCTCGGCCCCGCCGTGGCGGGCCTGCTGCTGGCCGCGCGCATCAGCATCGGGGCGGCGTTTCTGGGCAATGCGTTTCTTTCCTGCGCCGTGATCGTCGGGCTGCTGATGATACGCATACCCCCACGTGCTGTTGCAAGAGTTGCGTCAGCAGGCGACAACACCCTGCGCGGCGTGTGGAACAACATGCGCGAGGGGTTTCAGTTCGTGAAGTCAAACCCCACGGTGCGCAGCCTTGTCCTGCTGGTCGGGTCGTTTGGGACGTTTGCCTTCTCGTTTAACGTGCTTATCCCTGTCTTTGTGCGCTATACCCTGCTGCCTCATGCGACTGATGCCGCGCAGGTGAAAGCCTTTGGGTTTATGGAAACAGTGCGCGGGGTGGGGGCTTTGGGCGGCGCGCTGACAGTCGCTATTCTGGGGAATGCGCGGCGTCAGCGCAACATGCTGATTACCGGTTCGCTGCTGGCAACGGTCTTTCTGGTCGTGTTCGGTTTGTCGCGGACCGTGTGGGTGGCGTATGCGACAATGATTATTGTCTCTTACGGCTTTGTTTTGTGCTTTGCGACCAGCAATACACTCATGCAGCTCAGTGTCCCGGACCAACTGCGCGGGCGGGTGATGAGCATTTATACGCTGATGTTTATCGGCACCATGCCGTTTGGGTCGCTGCTGGCCGGGTGGCTGGCGCGCTTTTTGGGCGCACCGACCACGATTGTGGCGTGCGCCCTCGTTTCTCTTGCCACAACCCTGGCACTTGCTTTTCGGCCCAATGGCCTGCGCACGCTTTCCATTCCCGAAGGCCGCGCCGCGCCGCCTGCCCGCCCCTGACAAAGCGGGAAGTGTCCCATTTCGCTTGGCTTGGCATTGCCGCTATCCGCTTTGGCATTGCCGGTGTCCCGTGAATTGAGGCCGCCCCCAAAAGCTTCCAGCCCCATTGCTGCCGCTTTTCCACGGCTTTGCAGCGGCATACCGACGACGGAAGAAACTCTTCCGTCGTTGGTATGCCCTTGATATGCCGTGGAAACGCCGCTGGAACAGGGAGGGAGAACTGACAGGGAGGGAAGACCGAGCCGAAAGGGATGCTCCCACAAAGCGTGGGGGGCGCTTTTGCCCCCAAACTGAAACCCGCATTCCGCGCAGTGTGGGCGGCTTGCCTGCCCGCCATAATAGAAACTGTAGGCGCTGCAAGCACAGGCCTATCGGGGATACCGGGGCTTTTCCCATCGTAGGGACGCCGCCGACAGACCCGTGCCCAGGCCGCCAGGCCGTCTGTGAATGCTCCCCATTCGCCCGGAGCCGAGCCATGCCTCTGTGACAGAAAAGCAGTCGGTTTCGGGCGTAGGGGGCTTTCCCAGTGTTGTTGTCCGTTAGGATAGAAAGGAAATATCGTGGTTCTTGAGCTGCCGTGTCCCGGCGCGCACTATTTATTTATTGCCAGCAACCTCCATGACCGGCACAAAGCGGAGCATGAGATTTTGCGCTGGGCGCACCAGCATGGCTATCAGCCTCGCCCGGAAACTCGGCCTTTTATGACGTTTCTTCCCGACCAAGCCCGGCAGGAATGGCGCTTGCTGGAGCGCAAGGCCCATTAGTCTTTGGCTGAACCTGGACGCCAGGCAGGAAATACAACCCTGCAAGGCGCAACAAGCGTGTGTGTCCGTCACCCTTGAAGAGATTGTCCGACGCGGGGCGAACGAAGCCTGGCAGCTGGGCCTGACCGCCCGCCAATTGGCGCAGTTCGCGCGCTACGGCGCCCTGCTTGCCGAGTGGAACGCGACTCGCCTGAACTTGACCCGCATCACCACGCCGGAAGGCATTGCCGTCAAGCACTTTTTAGACTCGCTGGCTGTGCTTCAGGCCGTGAGTATCCCCCCCCAAGCACGGATGATTGATGTGGGAACCGGCGCGGGCCTGCCCGGCCTAGCCCTGAAGATTGCCCGGCCCGACCTCGCATTGACACTGCTGGACTCCACGGCGAAAAAGCTGGCCTTCTGCCGCGCCGTGGCAGATGACCTGGGGCTGGAAGGTGTGCAGTGTGTCCATGCACGGGCAGAAGACGCGGGCAGGCAGGCCCAGCACGCCGGACAGTTTGATGTGGCAGTCGCGCGGGCAGTCGCTCCCCTGGAAACCCTGCTGCCGTGGCTGGTTCCCTTTGTGCGTCAGGGGGGGCTTGTTGTCGCCCTGAAAGGCGCGCATGTGGACAGCGAGCTGCCTGCCGCCCGCCCGGTCGCTCGCCGCTTGGGAGTTGCCCTCCGCCCCCTCATCTCCCTGTTCCTGCCGGAAGCCGACGAACCCACCGAACGGCGGATTGTGCTTGGCGCGCGTGGCCCTCTAGAAAGACCACCGCGCGGCTGAGCTTGCCCGCAGGTTGATCTCACTCCCCGCTGTCAGCCGTCTTCCCCGGCGATCTTTTTTGCGACATTCGTGCCCGACAGGGCGCACAGCGGCAGGCCGCCGCCCGGATGGGTGGAGCCGCCCACGAAATACAGCCCCCGCACATCCGGCGACACGTTGGGCGGGCGCAGGAATGCCTGCCGCCATCCATTGGACGACAGGCCGTAAATCGCGCCCCGGTGGGCATGGTAGCGCGCTTGCAGGTCGAGCGGCGTCCACATCTGCTCCACCAGAATGCGCTCCTGCAAATCAGCCAGCCCCATACGCTCCAATTTATCCAGCACTTGGGCACGGTAAGCCCGGCCCTGCGTGCGCCAGTCAAACCCGCCGCGCGCGTCCAGGGCGGGAGGATTGGTCATCACAAACAGGTTGGAGCATCCCGGCGGTGCTTTGCTCCTATCGGTGACTGTTTGGCAGGCGACCCCAATGGTCGGGTCGTCGGCAGGGCGATGCTGGTCAAAGATGGCGGCGAACTCCGCGTTTCCATCCTGGGCGAGAAACGAGTTGTGGTGGGCCAGGCTGGGGAAGTCGCCGCGCACGCCCAGCAGCAGCAGAAACGCGGACGTGCTGGGTTCAATCTTTTCCACGCGCGCCGTTGTCCACCGATGCCGCGCGGCGGGCGGGACAAGGGTCTGGATGGCGGACAAGGCATCCGCGTTGCATACCACGGCATCGGCGTAAAGCCGCTCGCCGCAGCCGGTGACCACGCCGCGCGCCCGCCCGCCTTTGACAAGCACTTCCCGCACGGGCGATTGGGTGCGAATGCAGACCCCCATGTCCTGTGCCACCATGCGCAGGGCGCGGGCCAATTGGTAAAGCCCCCCCTGCACATAATAGGTTCCCTGCCGCCACTGCACATCGGCCACGGTGGCAAAGATGCCGCTCGACCGGGCCGGGTGCGAGCCGCTGTACAGCGCGTACAGCTCAAACACCGCCCGCAGGCGCGGATCGCAAAAGCAGTCCTGCACGACATCCCGCAGCGTGCGCCAGGGTTTGAGACGCAGAAACTGGCCCAATTGTTCCCACTGCGCAGGCGTAGGCACGCCGCGCACGCTGGCCCCGAAGTCCTGGCGCAAAAACGGGTCTGTGGTCGCCTCGGAGACCTGCCGGGCATAGGCAAGAAACCGCCGGAAGCCCGCGTCCTCGCCCGGCGCGAAGCGGGCAATGGCGCGGGCGGCATCGTCCGGGTCGGCGGGTGCGTCCAGCATTTCGCCCGTGGGGAAATGGTAGCGGCAGACCGTGGGCAGAGGAACCATGTCCACCATGTCGTCCATGCGCCGCCCGGCTGACGCGAACACTTCGTCCAATGCCCAGCGCATGGTCAGGACATGGGGGCCGGTGTCAAACGTGAAGCCGTCCTTTTCCCAATGGTTGAGCTTGCCGCCGACCTGCGCGTTTTGCTCCAGCAGGGTCACGCGCGCCCCGCGCGCGGCGAGGCCGATGGCGCAGGACAGCCCGCCCAAGCCCGCCCCGATCACTGCAACATCCATACGATGATTGTACCCGGCAGCAGGGAACACGGGGTTGAAACCCCGTGTTCTGCTTCGGATTACCTCTCCCCTTGTTCTCTCGTCCCTCGTTCACAGGGCCTCCCCTGAAGGGGAGATTAGGAGCAGTGGCGGAAGCGTGACTGTAATGGTTATCGTTCCGTTCCTACTCCGTATCCTCCCTTTAGGGGGGAACCTGCACGCAGTGCAAGGAGGGGGGTTCATTGCTTTCTAGACATATTCCTAAGTTTGCAACACAAAAAGGCCGAGCGCATGGTGCGCCCGGCCTGTTTGTCAATGCCGAACTAGTTGCAGTTGGGATGCGCGCCGTTGATGTCCGTTGCCCACAGGCAGATGTTGCTGACCAACTGGTCGTAGTTGTACGACTTAACATGGCCGTCCACAAACTGGCAGTTGATGAAGCCGGAGTGGCGGGCTTTGCCTTTGTCGGGAGCAGCCGCATCCGTGGTTTTGCCCAGGCTGTAGCTCCAATCGCTGTTGCCGATGTTCTTCCAGTACGAAACGTATTGGCCGCCTTGGCTCTTCAGAAAGCCTGTATCACTGTTGCAGGCCGCACCTGCGGTGCAGGCAGCGTCGTTGGCGCCGCCAATCTGTCCATTGCCAACTGTTTGACCTCGGCTGTTGCCCAAAACATCCGGGCAGGCGCCGTAGTAGGTGGTGTCCACAATCAGAATGGTGCTGGAAGGGCGAGGAACCTGCGCGTCCTTGATACTAGCAGGAACACCGCCCGCACCGGCAAATGCACCGGCGGGAGACATCCAGGCATCGTTGTGACCATAGGAGTTCTGGCCGCCGTAGTCAACGCCGGTTGCGCCGGGAGCGGTTGTTAAGTCATGGTCGGTGCCGGAGTTGTCCCCTGCATTGTACGCAATCGGATTGGAGGGGCAGGTGAACACGCCGTAGCTCTTAATGTAGGGCTGCAGCAGATACATCCAGTAGTAGCGCTGCTCGGAGCCGCCGGACAGCTTGGCGGCGGCTCCGATGCGGTTGCCGCTGGCGTCCAGATAGCCGGGGCAGGTTTCATTGGGTGTGTTGCCGCCCGTGCTGTCGCAGTTCCAGCGGTGGGGATAATAGGATTCGTCGTAGTCCTGCACGTATTGCAGGGTGGCTTTGCCCATCTGATTCATGTTGTTCAGACAGGAGGTCTGCCGGGCCTTTTCGCGGGCCTTGGCGAAGACCGGGAACAGGATAGCGGCGAGAATCGCGATAATGGCGATGACGACGAGCAGCTCAATCAGAGTAAAACCCTGCTTTGCAGGGAGGGTGAACCCCGCTCGTTTGCGTGGTGAAAGTGTCATAAAAGCCTCCTCTAAGACATAATGCGGGCGCGCTTCTCCGGCAGGCGCACAGGTGCGTTTCCTGCCTTTGGAGAAGATGCCCTATCATGGCACGAGAAAGTTAAGGCTAGATTAACTCCACATTAAGACAATATTAAGATTCTGCGAACGACTGAGATTTTGTTTCGGCAGAAGGGGCCGGCAGCGTGGCTCCGCCAAGCGGCAGCGTCTGTCCCGCGCAAATTGGGTGCACCTATTCTGCTGCACACGGCCTTGCAAGCCCGGTGCAGCGGCATTGCTCCCGCTTTCCCACGGCTAATCCACGGCGCACCGACGACGGAACAAACTGTTCCGTCGTCGGTACAGGCTGGGAACGAGGATGGTACGCCGCTGCAGTGCCCTCGCAATGCCGAAGCAAGCAGGACAAAACCGAGTGGACAGGGACTTGCGGGCCGACCGGCATGAGACGGCCCGCTACGAAGTGCCCACGCGGGCGAACTTGACATTGCGGCCATCGGGCATGCGCAGGTAAAGGATGCTGGCATCAGGGCCGGTGCTGAATGTCAGGCGCTCTTCTTGTTTGCCGTTGAGCACCAGCTGATTGTCGGTGACAACCCAGGTGAATGTGTCGTTTTTTGCGGCATTGGTCGCATTGCCGCGCGACCCGGTGCCGTCGGTGTTGAACTCGTAAAAGTCCATGTTTTTTGCCTGCCAGCGGCCCTGCAAGGCGGTATCGCCGCTGCCGGATGCGCCGGTACTTGAGGACGAATCTGTGCCGCCGGAAAGCTGAATGGGGGCGATGCTGCCGGCGGGGGCGGGCAAAGCGCTTCCCGCTCCGCCGCCCGAAGACAGGCGCTGCGGCGAGGCTGGGTTGGGCTGAGACGGGCGGGCAGGGGCTGCGGGCGCGGCAGCCGTGGATGTTTCCGGCACAGCCGTGTGGCTGAAGGTATAAATGGCATAAATGGCGGCAAGGACAAGAAGCGCGCCCAAAGCGGCAACAACCGCGACGACTCGCCGCGGGGGAGCGCTGCTGCTGGAAAGCGAAGCGTAGCCGGCGCTGCTTGGGGTTCGGAGAGGCAGCGTGCCCGGAGAGGGCACAGTGGCGTCGGGGGGGATGGCGGTGGCAAACTGCAAGCCGCACTTGGCGCAGGCCATCACGCCGGGCGGCAGGGGCGTTTTGCATTGCGGGCATTCATAAACCATAAAACATGACTCCTTCAGTTGAGGAAAGCGGATGCAGAAAATAAGACAATCAAAAGGCGATCAAGGCGTTCCGGCAGCGTCCCAGTATTGCTGGCTGCGCGCAAGACGCTGCTGAAAAAGAGGGGAGCAGACGGTGTTGTTGTCCAAATCCCAGATGTTGAAAGAAAGGCAGGTTTGTGTCGGTTTGAGCGCCTTCACATGACCGTCCGCAAAAAGCCAGTTGCCGAAGCCGGAGTGTCCGACAAACAGCTCGGCATGGGTTGTGGGGGCGGCGGGAAGGTGACACTGGCTGCACATCGGATCGCTGATCGGGTCATTGATCCACGGGGGCAGGGCCGGCAGGCCGAATTGAGGCAGATAATGCAGCTCCCAGGCCGCGCTGTCGCTTTCCCCGACAAGAAAAAGCTGTGCGGGGCTGTCCACCGCGGCCAGCATGACCGAGCGATGGGGCGAGCTGGGAGTGGCAAGCAGCGTTTCATTGGCGCCGTAAGACACATGAAACTGCCCGTCATCCCCGGCGGTGTTGGTCGCTCCCATGCCGTAAGGGTTGGAAGGACAGGAATACAGCCCAACGCTTTTGGTGTAGGGGAAGGTCAGGCCGCGCCAGGTGACGCCGCCGTAAGCCGCGAGGGGAAAGCTCTCATCGTAATCCTGGGCGTACTGCGCAATCGCCAGTCCGATCTGTTTCAGGTTGCTCGCACAGGATGTCTGGCGGGCCTTTTCACGCACTTTGGCAAAGACAGGGAACAAAATAGCGGCGATCACGGCAATCACGGCAATCACCACCAGCAGCTCAATCAGCGTGAACCCGCTGACCAGGACTGGGGGCATTGGTGTTTGGGGGAGACGGCGCGTGTGCAGGGAAGGCGGAACAAGGCCGTCGTGGGAAGAAGAGGGAGGATGTACTTGGTGCTTCAGCGCGCGTGCCACACGGCGTTATTCGCGGCGTCCTTGTCCTTTTCCTGCCTGCCTGCCGCTGTTGCGGGAAGGCGCAAAGAACGCCGTCAAGACAAGGCATTGCTGCGTGGCCTGCGTGAGATGTCCGCGCTCGGAGGACGTCAATCCGGCAACCCAAAGCACGCCATCCCGGTCAGCGACAATCGGCACATGCGGACGCTCGCGGCGCGGCACTTTGGCGTCCGTGAAAACATCCTGCACTTTTTTGGCATGTCCCGCCATGCCGCGCGGCGCGATCCGGTCGCCGGGCTGCCAGGCCCGCACGTGCAGGGAAGGCAGGTGGATGTGCGCGGCATCAAAAACCGCCTGCTGCGGGCTGTTGCGTAGTCGTTGACGTAGAAATGGGGGTGCGGGCGGCCTGTCCTCAAGCTCGGCCTGCACATGCCACTCGGCCCCATGCCAGGCGATGCCGCCGCCCACCGGCAGCGGGGCGGCGAGGGAGGGCGGCAGCGCGGGCGTCTCGTCGTCCCCCACGGCCAGCACGAGCGCGTGCGCGCGAACCATGAGGCGGCAGCGCGGCGCGGGCGTGGTCATGCCCCAGCGGGCCTGTGCAGGCCCCCGCAGCGCATCGGCAGCCTGGGTCAGGTGGCGATGGGTGATGCCTTCCGCGGTGCCGCGCACCCGTATCAGGGCGGCCCGCAGCACATGGGGCAGCAGGCCGGGATGCAGGGCGGCTAGCGCTGCCCGGCTGAGGGTCAGGCCGGGCGGGGTGGATGTCTCGTCCAGTATCGCCTCGCGCAGGGCGGCTTCCGCATGGGCATGGAGAAAGTCGGCATCCGCGCGGGCGATCTCCGACAGGCGCAGCAAGGCGCCGCGCACTCCCGGCGCGTAGTCCCGCTCCAGCAGCGGCACAAGCTCCAGGCGAAGCCGGTTGCGCAGGTAGTGGGAAGGGTCGGTGTTGGAGGTGTCCCTGCGCGGATGGAGAGCATGCGCGGCGCAGTATTGCTCCACCTGGGCGTGGCTGACGCCCAGCAGGGGACGCACGTAAATGCCGCGCCGTGCGGGAATGCCGCGCAGGCCGTCCAGCCCCGTCCCGCGCAGGATATGCAGCAGGACAGTTTCTACCTGGTCATCCTGCGTGTGCGCTGTCGCAACTTTGCCGGCCCCGCACTGATGCGCCGCCCGCGCGAAGAACGCATAGCGGGCCGTGCGGGCCGCCTGCTGAATGGAGATATGCGCGCGGGCGGCATCCGTGCCGACATCGCCGCGTTCCACAACGCAGGAGATACTCTGCGCCGCGCAGAAGTCGGCCACAAAAGCGGCATCGTCATCGGCTTCCTGCCCGCGCAGTCCATGATGAAAGTGGCCTGCCGATAGCCCTTGCAGGCCAATCTCAACGCGCAGGGCGCTCAGCGCATGCAGCAGGGCCAGCGAGTCCGGCCCACCAGACACTGCGACCAGGATGTGGTCGCCCGTTTGCAGCAGCGGATTGGGCGCCAGCATCTCCCGGCGCAGGACATCCAGCAAGTCCATAACAAGTCCAGCAAGAGAACTATTTTAGGCGCTCGTCCAGCAGGCGATTGACGACATCCGGGCGGGCCTGCCCGCGCATCGCTTTCATCACCTGCCCGGTGAGGAAGCCTTTGCTTTTCTCGCCGCCCGCTTTGATCTTGGCGACGACATCGGGGTTGGCGGCAAGGGCTTTGTCCACTTCGGCCTCAATCGCGCCCTCATCGGCAACAACAGCCAGCCCTTTGGCATCCACGATTGCCTGCGCGCTTTGCCCCGTACTGAACATCTCTTCCAGCACGGCTTTCGTAATCACATTGGTGATCTTGCCGCTGTCGCGCAGGGCCAGCAAATCGCCCAGGTTTTCCGGCGTGATTTGGGTGTCGCCAATCTCCTGCCCGGAGGCATTGAGCAAACGGGCCAGATCGCCGGTGACATAGTTGGCGACGGCTTTGGGGTCTGCCCCGCCCTGCGTGGCGGCCTCGTAGTAATCGGCCAGCGCGCGGCTGCCCGTCAGAATGGCGGCATCGTAGGGGCGCAGGCCATACTGGGTCACAAAGCGTTCGCGCTTGGCATCCGGCAGTTCGGGCAGGGCGGCACGCGCGGCTTCAATGTTCGCCTCCTCAAAGTGCAGCGGCACCAGGTCGGGTTCGGGGAAGTAGCGATACTCCTGCTCTTCTTCCTTGAAGCGCATGTGGTAGGTTTCGCCCCGCAGGTCGTTCCAGCCCAGTGTTTCCTGCCGCACCATGCCGCCGTCATTGAGCAGCGCGGACTGGCGTTCCACTTCGTACTCAATGCCCTTATAGACTGACTTGAATGAGTTGAGGTTCTTGATCTCAGTCTTCACCCCGACCCCGTCCGTTCCCTGGGGGCGGACAGACAGGTTCGGTTCGGCCCGCAGGTGCCCTTCTTCCATTTTGCCGTCGGACACGCCCAGATAGATCAAAATGGAGCGCAGCTTTTCCAGGTAGGCACGCGCTTCGTCAGCGGAGAACAAGTCGGGCGGGAACTCAGTGACAATCTCCATCAGGGGAACGCCGCTTCTATTGTAGTCCACTTCGCTTTCATTGCCGCCCGCATGGATCAGCTTGCCTGTATCTTCTTCCAGGTGGACGCGCCGGATATGGACGCGCTTGGCGCTGCCGTCTTCCAGGGTGATGTCCAGATGCCCGCCGACCCCGATTGGGTCGTCATACTGGGAGATTTGATAGCCTTTGGGCAGGTCAGGATAGAAGTAGTTCTTGCGCGCAAACAGGCAGTCGCGCGAAATACTGCAATTGAGGGCGAGGGCTGTGCGCAGGACAAGCTGCACCGCATGCCCATTCATCACAGGCAGCGAGCCGGGCAAGCCCAGGCAGACAGGACAGGTGCGCGTATTGGGCGCGCCCGCGAACTCGTTGGCGCACCCGCAGAACATCTTGCTTTGGGTGAGCAGCTCGGCATGGCACTCCATGCCAATCACAGGTTCATAAGTTGTCATAATTCTTTAATGGTTTGGGGCAGGCAATTTGGCAACAAAGGTGTTGAGACGTGAAAGCGCATCTCCAAAAGTGATGATTGGCGGCGTCGTGAGGTTTAAATGAGCGATTGAGTTTCGGTAGCCACGCACGTCCAGCAGCCTCTGACGTTCGTCGGTCGGAATGGTGAGGCCGTTTTCTCTGAGCACAAGGGTGATATTTTCATTCACTTCTATTTTGTCCCGCACTGCAATGCGGAGGCTGCCCTTCCACCGTGCCGCCGGATGGTTGGTATCCAGGTGATCTTTCAGAATGCCTTCAAACTCGGCAAACAGGCGAATAAAGTATGTGCGCTCCAGCATCGCGTTAGTCGCCTTGAAATTGGGCAGGGTCAGTCCCGGCATCTCGTTGTAAATGTCCTGTGCGTCCCAATTGTTGACGACATAGCCGACCGCTTCACGCGCCGCCTCATACTCACGATTGACAGCACGCAGACGCTGAGTGTGAACATTGCTCATTTCGCCTGCATCAAATCGTTTGCCAGGGTGATGAAGTTTTCGCGGTTCCACTCTTGTCGCAGGTAAATGCCGGAGTCGGTCAGAACACGCCATTTCTCTGGCGCTTCATGCGGGATGAGACGGACGCGGCGCAGCGTCCGCCACGCATACACTTCCACAATCCCCCGGCCCGGAAAGTTGCGGGCGATAGGTTCCACGCGCAGCTCGCCGTCCGGCGCATGAATGGTGAGAGTGGGAGCCTTGTAGTTGCCCAAAGCATCTTCAGAGATTGTGTCGGTTTCGCTTGCTTCGGTCGTCCAGTCCGGCTCCTGTGCGGCCCATGCTTTAATCTGCTCTTGCAAATCTTGGAGCGAGCGCAGCCAGTCGTCCCGCAAGCCTGTATTTATTTGAGTGCGCGCCGCTGTTTTCATTGTGTGATGATACCACTTCCCGTTCCCGGATTTCCACACGATTGGCGGAGCAAAAGCGCAGCCTCTCAGCGCAGCGGTGTCCGTAAAGAGGCCGCCCCCTGTTTCCAGTGCGGGCATGCCGTGCTCAAGGCAGTGCTTCGGCGTCTCCAAAGCGCATCCAGTGCGTACCAACGATGGAAGAAATCGTTCCGTCGTTGGTATGGGCTTGACCCGCCGGGGAAACGCCGAAGCCGCGCCTTTGCCTCTCCTGAAGCGCGCTCCCGCGAACCGGGCGCTTTGCGTTCTCTACAGGCTTTCTCACGCCCACGAAAACCAGGGCGCGGCACTTGCGGCAATGGTGGTGGAAAGGGGAAACGGCTCGGCAGGCGCGCCGGTCAGGGGGCGCTTCGGCTAGTGATGAAACAGGCGGACGCCCGCCATCGCCATCGCCATGCCGTAAGCGTCGCAGGCGGCGACCACGGCCTCGTCGCGCAAAGAGCCGCCCGGCTGCACGACAAACTCTACCCCGCTCCGGCCGGCCCGGTCAATCGTGTCCCGGAACGGAATAAAGCCGTCGGAGCCGAGCGTGACGCCCTGCAGGTCGTCCAGCCACGCGCGCCGCTCTTCCCGCGAAAGCTTGATAGACGGGGTGTCAAACGCCGAAGCCAGCGCGCGGTCTTCTTCGGGGGACAGGTCTTCCTGCAAGAACTGGTCAATGGCATTTTCGCGCTCCGGGCGCTTGACACCCGCTCTGAACGGAAGCTCCAGCACGCGCGGATGTTGGCGCAGCCACCACTGATCGGCTTTGGAGGCCGCCAGCCGCGTGCAATGCACCCGCGATTGCTGCCCTGCCCCCATGCCGATCACCTGCCCGTCACGGGCAAGGCAAACAGAATTGGACTGCGTGTATTTCAGCGCGATCAAAGCCACCAGCATGTCCCGTTTCGCGCTTTCCGGCAGGTCAACGCGCGCTGTAACCACATGGTCAAGCAAAGCCCTGGTAATCGGCAGATCATTGCGCCGCTGCGTAAACGACACGCCGAACACTTCCCGCGTTTCGCTCTCGCCCGGCGCATAGTTTGGGTCGATCTCAATTGCCAGATACTTGCCCTTCTGCTTCTTTTGCAGCAGCGCCAAGGCATCCGGGGCAAAGCCGGGCGCAATAATGCCATCGGACACTTCCCGGCTCAGCAGGGTCGCCGTCGCCAGGTCTACCACGTCGCTGACGGCAACGAAGTCCCCAAATGACGACAGGCGATCCGCCCCGCGCGCCCGTGCATAAGCGGTCGCAAGCGGCGACAATTCCAAGTCATCCACAAAGTACGCTCTGGCCGTAGGGGCATCCAAAGCCACGCTCACAGCCGCGCCCGCCGGGCTGACGTGCTTGAACGATGCCGCCGCAGGGAGGCCCAGCGCCTGCTTCATCTCGCGCACCAGCTGCCAGGCATTCAAGGCGTCCAGCAGGTTGATATAACCCGGCGCGCCGCTGCGCACGACAAACGGCAGTCCGCCCGTGCGGGAAACCTTCGCCGGTGTCTGCTGCGGGTTGGTGCCGTAGCGCAGCCCAAGTTCTTGTTCGCTCACAGTGTTCGTCCTTTGGGGCAGCAACTTAAACATGGCAGCAAATCAAAGCGCCGCGCGCTGGGTGTGCCACTCGGTTGCCTGCTCATACGCATGGGCAATCCGCAGTAGCGTTTCCTCGCCAAATGCGGGCGTCATCAATTGCAAGCCGATGGGCAGGCCATTGGAAAAGCCACAGGGGATGCTGATTGCGGGAACCCCCGCCATGTTCGCGGGAATGGTCAGCACGTCGTTGAGCTTCATGGCAAGGGGGTCAACGACAGCTCCCACTTGAAAAGCGACCGTGGGCGTGGTGGGGCAGATAATTGCATCGTAGTTCTCAAACACACGGTCAAAGTCACGCTTGATGAGTGTCCGCACCTGCTGCGCTTTGAGATAAAACGCATCGTAATAGCCCGCAGACAGGGCATACGTGCCGATCATAATGCGCTGCTTGACTTCCGGCCCAAAGCCTTCCTCGCGCGTCTTCTCAAACAAATCTATGTGGGACAGGGCGCGCTGGGTGCGGTGCCCAAACCGCACGCCGTCATAGCGGGCCAGGTTGGAGGAGGCTTCGGCAGGCGCGAGAATATAATAAGTCGGCAGGGCATACTCCGAGTGCGGCATGGACACTTCTTCGGCAAGGGCGCCCTGACCGACCAGCACGTCAACAGCCGCGCGCACGGCGTCGGCCACGGCAGGCTCCACGCCCTGCGCGAAGTACTCTCTGGGCACGGCAAGCCTGACGCCTTTGACGTCTCCCGTCAGCGCCTGGGCATAGTCCGGCACGGCGCGCTCCACGCTGGTGCTGTCCATTGGGTCGTGCCCGCTGATGACGTTCATCAGCAGGGCGGCATCGCGCACATCCTTGGTGATCGGCCCGATCTGATCCAGGCTGGAGGCGAACGCGATCAATCCATACCGGCTGACTCGGCCATAGGTCGGCTTCAGCCCGACCACTCCGCAGAAGGCGGCAGGCTGACGAATAGAGCCGCCGGTATCCGACCCCAGCGCCCAAAAGGCTTCGCCTGCCGCCACTGCTGCCGTAGACCCGCCCGACGACCCGCCCGGCACGGCTGTCAAATCCCACGGGTTGCGTGACGTAAAGAACGCCGAGTTTTCCGTGCTGGACCCCATCGCGAACTCATCCAGATTCGCTTTGCCGGTAAAGACGCCGCCTGCCGTTTCCAAGCGTTCCACCACGGTCGCGCTGTACGGCGGCCTGAACCCTTGGAGCATCCGGGAAGAACACGTCGTTTCCACGTCCTGCGTGCAAAGATTGTCTTTCAGCGCGAGAGCAATACCGGCCAGCGGCGAAAGCATTTCGCCCGCGGCCCGCTTCCTATCCACGGCGTCGGCCTGTGCCCGTGCTTGCTGAGCGGTCACAGTCACGTAGGCTTTGACTTTTGGTTCCACATTGTCAATCCGGGCCAGCACCGACTCGGTTGCTTCCCGCGCAGACACTTCCCCGGTTCTGATCTTGTCGGCGGCGGCTTGGGCCGTGAGTTCGTAAAGTTCCACGGCTTACCCTTCCATAATCTGCGGCACGATGAAATTGCCGTCGCGCTTGTCGGGCGCATTGGCGGTCGCCTGTTCGCGCGGCAATGAAGGCCGAACCGTATCTTCGCGCAGCACGTTCTGCAAGGGAAGTGAATGCGATGTCGGCGGCACGTCCTGCGTGTCTAGTTCCTGCAAACGCGCGAACTGCCCCAGAATGCCGTTGAGGTCTGTCGTCAGCCGCGCTTTTTCTTCCCCGGAAAGCTCCAGCCGCGCGAGAAATGCCACCCGTGATACTTCATCCAATGTCAGTGATGCTTCGTCCAATGTCAATTGATCTGCCATGCTGTCTTCTTTCGCGCCGCGCTCGGTGTTTTCCTTCCCACAAAAACAAGCGCCCTGCGCATGGCCGCCTTCGGCGCAAAAAAGCACGCCGGGGGGTGTGTCCCTTCCGGCGTGCGCATGAGAAACCGACAGTGGCCGCTAAGACTGGGGCGTAGAGCGTGTTTTCGCGGCCCGCTTGGGCGGCGGAGGCGCTGTTTCCAATGCTTTCAAGTCGTTGATCCCCTCCAGCTGGAAGTGAAAATCAATCACTTCGTTGATGTCAATCGGCCCCTGCTGTGCAAACTGCTCTTTTTCCTCGGTTGAAACTTCCAGGGGAGCGTCGCGCAGAATGCCTTCTTCCCACTCCTCCTGCTTCAGAAACTGCTCGCCCAGCTTTTTGCAGCGCGAGCAGCGGAACTTCACATACACAAAGCTCGGGCTGAAAAGGCGCAAATAGTAGCCGTGCTGCACAACATCCTTGGCGAGTATTCGCTGGCCGCAGTTGCACTTGATAGACGTTCGCATGTTGCTCATGGTAGCCACCTCTCAGAAATGAACGTAGCGAGACTGGATAAAAGGAATAATGAAGCCGTTCAGCAGGTGGAAAAGTGCCGGCGATGCGGCGGGGATTGGTCTCGTCGGTGTCATCCTTCCTTATTATAACACAATTATGGCATGCGCAGTTCAAATCTTCAGCATTTCGTCAGCCGTGGATTGGACGCTCCCGCTGCCGTTCAAGTTCCCGCCGCAGGCGCAGCAAAGCGACATCTTTGGCTTTGGCTTCCAGCATAATGTCAAACGGTCGGACTGTGTCCGCCTGGACCGCATCCCAGAACAGGACAAACTCCATCGGGTCAATAAAGTCCGCATGGGCTTTGTTTTTGGGCGAGCGCAGCTTGGTGACAGCCTTTGTTCTGCCGTTCTCGCCCTTTTGCTTTTCTACAATCGGGTCAAACGACGTAGACGGTGACGAATAATGAATCTTGGGGGTGACATCCGGCGGCCAGGTGCTCAGCGCGGCATGCAGGGCAGCGCGCATGGACATGCCGTCCGGGTTGAGGCAAAAGTGGTGCAGGTTGTCAAACACGACCGGGCAGCCGGTTTCCTGATGAATGCGCAGCACATCGGTGACCGGGTAAGACACATCGTCGTTTTCCACGACCAGGCGGGCGCGCGTTTCGCCCGGCAGCCCTTGGTAGCGGCTGACAAAGCGGGCGATGCTCGCCTCGCGCTCACCGTAGACGCCGCCGACATGCGTGACCACGACCGCTTCGGGTCCGCAGCCCATCGCGTCCAGAATACGCGCCTGGGCATTCAGGTCGGTGACACTCTTGCGGGCGACTTCCTCGTCCTGCGCATTCAATAATATGTATTGGGAAGGGTGCAGACTGAGGCGGATGTCATATTCGCGCGCCAGGGCGCCCAAGTCGGCGAGTTCGGCTTTGGCCTCGTCCAATTGGTTGTGGAACTGCGGCAGGTCGGGGTGGGTGAGATAGGGGGCAAAATCCGACGACATCCGGTACATGTGAATGTCCGCTTTGTGCAGATAGTGAAACACGCCCCGCATGTATTCAATAGACTGCCGCACATGCGGGCCGCTTTGCCAGCGCCGCGCATCCGTAGACTTCAACTCTCCCGCTTCCGTAATCGTGGCAAGATTGCCTTCGGCTCCGATCACTTTCACCGCAAACCCAAACCGCATTCTTTGCCTGCCTTCTGCCCTGAGTATACCCCAGTGCGGGGGCAGGGGAACAAAGGGCTTC